>Ga0075125_10000716_pt1 | contig 15070 bp, 24 predicted proteins | sample AntAceMetag02UKN_FD_69810 | JGI IMG/M metagenome (GOLD analysis project Ga0075125, IMG submission 69810) | Saline lake microbial communities from Ace Lake, Antarctica - Antarctic Ace Lake Metagenome 02UKN | ecosystem: Environmental > Aquatic > Non-marine Saline and Alkaline > Saline | place... | reverse complement strand
TGACGATGAAGGCGGCGTTGGCAGTGTTGTCAACTGCGCCGTCCCAACTGTCTATTGTGGCAAGCCAGTAATTACTAGGCAATGCGCGCAATGTTTTGGTGCTTGGTTCATATTTCCACGGCGTTGGTGTATGTTCCATGATACTATCCTTTCCCGGCCTGGGGTCGGTTAGTTGTCGAGGCTGGCGAGCGCCTCCGCCAGCGTTTTGCAGACATCCTGGTAGCCCCAGTGATCTTCTAACTGTAAATCGGCGCTACCGGCCGGTTCCCAATTCCAACCGGTGCATTTAACCGGCTCACTGCCGTCCTGTTCGTAATCGTCGCTCTCGATCAGGCACAGTTCTATTTCATCGTCGGCGAGAATGAGGTACGGCATACCGAACCCGCCACATTCGACGTTTCCGATGAACTCCCGCCCGTCCAGCGTGCAGCGGAATCGCTGAATCTCGCCGTCGTGGCCGCATTTATCGATGCTCAGGATGTCGAGTTCGTCGATCCAGTCCTCTAGCCCTGGCGTCCAGTGCTGCTCCGGGTGGATTTTCGCGTGCTCTGCCATGATACTATCCTTTCCCGGCGGTATTGCCGTCTGCCACTACCCAATGATAGCATCGGCATTATCCCGTGTCAAGGATAAAATAAAATAAATCTGTGGGGTTCGAGAACGTGCCGAACCTGTAGAAACGCTCCCGCCGTAGTGCTACCATTGAAATAGGACGTTCTTTGGGAGTAATATCATGGCGAACGGAATAAAGTCGGCCGCGGTGTCATACGCCACGGCTGGAACTCAGGCCACAATCGCTGCGCCCACAAAGGGCAAGATCAGGATTCACGGTATTGCCCTGGCGGCTGCCGCCGACGTCACAGCGACGCTCAAGGACGGCTCGACGGCTCTCACGGGCGCCATGACGTTGGCGAAGACGGCGGGGCCCCTCTCGCTCGGCGTCCCTCCGGACCCCAACAGGATACTCTGGGAGTTGAGCGCCGAGGCTGCCTTCAATATCACGCTTGGCGGCGCGGTGCAGGTCTCAGGCACGGTCTGGTACACAATCCACCGCTACAACACCTACGCCGCCCCGGGAAATGACCAGATACCGTAATGGCTGGAAATGGCAAAATCCTCCGCGTTGCAGACCTGATCTCTGATGCCCTTGACGAGACAGGCGCTGCTCGCGCCCTCAGGACTGTGTTTGCCAAGGGCGCCGCACGCGGCGTTATCATCGTCCACGATCGAGCCCTTGCCGAACGGGTTCACAAGGACATCAGGCGCGCGATCGACTTACCGCTCAAGCCATACAAGCTCATCGTGAACGCGGATGCCGTTCCCCCCGGCGGTGTGCTGGTCGGTGATTTTGACGAGATGGACCGACAGATCATTGCCAAGCACTACAAGGCTCAGCGAAGGACGGGCACGCCATGAGGATCAAAATCAAATCTCAATCGCCTTTTGGCGGAGGCGAACTCGTGATACAGCCGCCGGTGGAGATAGTATTCGAGGTTGGGGATCTGGCGCTATGCCCCGAAAACGCTATCCCAGCGGACTGCAAGCGGCACTGCGCGTTCGCGGACGCCAGGACAGCGCTCGAGGGCACATGGCTATTGTGTATGGCAAACCCAAACGGCGAACCCGTGGCGCTGGTGGAGAAGGTGGCATGAATGAGATTGCGATGGCATCCATGCGGGATTTACCTGACGGTCGGCGGATCTGGGTGCCCCCGGCGGGGAGGCCCTACTGGGTTGGTGGACCAAACGCGGGCCCCGTCCTGAGCAACGACGAGATTGAGAAATACTTCCGGCCCCAGGTGCAGCCATGAACCGACGCGGCTTCATCAAGGGCTTGGCGACACTGGCAGCGGCCCCCGCGGCCTTCTTGGCATTGTTCCGGACAAAGCCCGCAAAGGCTCCGCCACCGCTGCACAAGCTCAACCCGAAGAAGATGTGCCTCGAATACCACCCGGGCGGCTTGGTGATACTCAAGGGCCTGCCCGTCAAGCGGATCAACCCGGCTGTGCTGACTGAACTGAGGCGAGAGTTGGAAGCAATCAAACTCCACGCGGAATTTCTACTCTGCCACAGCACAGAGGAGGCGCATCACGTCGCCGGGCGGACGAATTGGCCGAACAAGCTGATGAGTGGTTTGCAGTGGTGGCAAGGCAAATGGCGGGAAGCGACGCCAGGGCATTACAAGGCTGACGGGATAAGCCTCTTGGCCCCCAAGGGCGAATGCTGGATTGTTGCGACGAAGCGAGAGCCCGACTGGTCCAAGGTCACTCACGACTTCAGGCGTCAGCGCTGCGACCGCGACGAAGTTGGGCGGCTGGCCAAAGATGGACAAAAAGGCTCAGATGCAATACTGGCGGAAGGTGAGAAGGTCTACAAGTACCTCTTCGGCCCCGGCCGCGTGAAGTGGGAAGGCGGCAAGCTGAAATGATTGAAGAGCAGATCAAGGAAGTTTTCGGCCCCGGCGTCGTGCAGTTCTCATCGCCAGAGAACAAAGACTTCGTTGTGTTCCAAGGCATTCCGGTGATTGTCCGCGACGATATGCCGAAGGACAGCGTGCTCGTGGTTGGCAAGGACGACGCCAACACGATCCTGATGAGTGGGATAGGAAAATGAAGCCAACGCCAAGCACAGACTTGTCCGTGCTGAAGGGCGCCGGGGTAGTGCCTGACGAACCCGATAGGAATCCGAGTTGTGACGGTTCGGACCGGACCGCGGACGGCAAGTTCGCCCCAGGCAATGCCAGCCGGGGCGGGCGCCACAAGGGCGAGCGCAACCTCGTCACGCGCCAGCTCATCAACGACATCTTGCAGGCATACGAAGATCGCGGCGGTGTGAAGTTCTTGAAGGAATTGCCGCCGGCCATCTTCGTTCGTCTGCTCGAGCGCATTCTCCCCAGGAAGATCGACCTGGACGCCAAGATACAGTCGTTTGGTCAGGCATTGGCGGCGCTGGAGGCTGAAGCTGAGGCGGAAGGGACATGAGCGCCACGCGGCGGCTGACGCTCCTGCGCGACTACAAGCGGTTGTCGCACGGGCGTTGGCGGGTCATTCCCAAGGGCGGCGGCATCATCCCATTCAAATTCAACGGAGCCCAGCGGAAGATTCATGCGGCTGCTGAGAAGATGCTTGCCACGGGCCGGCAGCTCCGCATGAAGATCCTCAAATACCGCCAAGCTGGCGTCTCGACGTACTGCGCCGGCCGTGTGCAGAGTGCGTGTCAGTCACATTGGGGCTTCGGCGGCCTCAGTATCGCCGACAAGAAGGATTTGCCCGCTCAGTGGCTCAGGAGGGGCCGGAGGTGGTACTACGAGACGCCACCCGCTCTCAGGCCGGCCCTGGAGGCATCCAACGCCAATGAGTTGTACTTCGAGGAGATCGGTAGCCGGTACACGATTGCATCACAGGAGGGCCAGACCCCGGGCATGGGATACACGATCCGGGGCCTGCACTGCTCCGAGATGGGCGACTGGACCAATCCGAAGAAGGTCCTGGACGATCTACTGCCTGCCATCCCGAAGAATGACGCGGAGGGCTTCGTGATCTACGAGGGCACGGGCCAGGCCGTTGGCGGCTGGTGGTATGACTCCTGGGAGTTGAGTAAGAAGGGCGAGGACGACTTCGCCACGGTGTTCTTGCCGTGGTTCCTTCAGGAGGACTACCGCATGGACCCGAAGGAGGTCCTCGACCTCGATCAGGAGGAGCAGCACCTTGTCACGGCGTTCGACCTGGACAGGGATCAACTGGCGTGGCGCCGATGGGCGATCCGCAACGAGTTCGAGGCCGACATCGACCGCTTCAGGTGCAAATATCCCGCCACGGAAGCCGAAGCCTGGATAGACGTGGGGCAACTAGCGATCCGCCCGGAGATCCTTCGGCATCACGCAGAGCTCGTCAAGGAGCCGCTGCGGCGTGTGAGGCTGCACTGGGCCGGCGACAAGGAGCACGTACTAGCTGAACCCGTGGGGCTGGACTACCGCGGGCCGGCGTGGGACATCTGGGAAGAGCCGAACAATCTGTTCGACTACGCGGTGGGTGGCGACGTCATGGAGGGCGTGCTGGCGGACCAGGACGATCCACGCAGTGAACTGGACTGGTCCACGGGTGCCGTGCTGAACCGACGGGAGTACCGTTTCGCGGCGAGTATGCGTTGGCGTGGCGACCCCGACAAGCATGGTGACGAGTTGGAGAAGTGTGCCACGTGGTACAACGCGGCCTGGGCCTCGCCCGAGATCAACTCGCCCGGCTGGGCTACTCTGACGGCCATGCGGGACTATCCGCACCTGTTTCAGCGTGAGGGGCCTCCTGATGCGTTGGCCGGTGAGTTGCCGCTGAAAGCCTACGGGTGGAAGACCACGCCGATGAACCGCGACCAGCTTATCGACGACTGGATCGCTGGCTGCCGGCCGGAGGAGCACACGGGTTTCGAGGGGAAGATCGAGGTTTACGATGCAGGATTGCTCGACGAGGAGCGGAACTTCGTGAAGAAAAAGTCTGGAAAACGCGAGCATAGGCCCGGAAAACATGACTGTAAGCTCTTTGGCCACATGATCGCGCTGCAGGTCCATCAGCGTTGCCCGCGGGGCGAAACTGAATCGGACCGAGATGCGCAACATACTCTGGAAATGCGTGCACGGCGTGGTATAGAATACAGTGGCGGATTCGATACGTGGGATCCGGCCGAGGATGACTGATGACTGATCGTGGCGATTTGGCTATCAAAACTGGCCCGAGTCGAGAACCTTGCGACGGGTGTGGTCGCGCTATCCTCGAGGGCGAGAAGTATCTGTGGGGGATTACGTCCTGCTGTGGCGGTGGTTGCGGCCGCCGGCTGTGTTCTGATTGTATCCACTGGGCCCTGAATGCCCTGAAGGACGACGAATGATCGCTTTGGCGTGTTCCGTCATATCGCTCGCTTGCTTTGCTGCTGGCCTTGTTGTCGGCTGCGGCATTGGCAAGAAGCGGCTGAAAGCCCAGTGGAAGGCGAGGAAGTCGTGAGATGGCCAAGCTCAAGCCCAAGAAATACGTCGAGAAGATGGCCCTGGCGGCGCCCTTCACCTTCGGGCAGTTCGCCCAGAGGGTCAGGGAGCCCATCATCAAGATATTCAAGCTCGCCCGGGCGGACGGGTTCAACGCCTTCACCTACAAAAAGATCGCAGTGACTGAGTTGGTGCCGGGCGACGATGGCGTGTCCGAGTGGACAGTGACGGTGGAATATTCACCATGAAACATCGCGGGATAGTGCAGTTGGTAGCACGCCTGGCCCATACCCAGGAAGTCGCCGGTTCGAGTCCGGCTCCCGCAATTATGAGCCCGACGAGAAACTAAAGACTGCGTAGGTTCGACCGGCCAGTCGTCCCTTCTGACCAGCATAAGCCCTTGTATCCCGTCAAGCGGAGCGCAGGGGTTTTGCGCATTTAATGGGAGCATTGACATGGCGAAGTTTACAGGAAAAGCCGCCCCGACGACCAAGACCATCGAGCGTGAGGGCGTGGCGACGTTCGTCTCCAAGACCGTCCCCGGCAACGTGGAGATCGACCGGCAGGCGCAGACCGCGTTGAACCAGGCGATCACCAAGGCCAAGACCGACGGCATCAGCATCCTGAAGATCGGGAAGGTGACTGCGGGCCAGCCCGTCGTGAAGAACTACAACGACGGCGTGTGGCAGTTGCGGGTCGTCGTGGAGTTCGAGGTGCCCGCATGACTGAGGCCAATGTGCATCCTGACGGCATGAACGTCGGCGCGGTCTTCAGTTATCCAAAGGATGCTTCAGACGAAATGAAGGTCCGGGCTGGGGCTGATGCAGGCTATGCAATCGCGCGTCGTGCGATAGCTGACGGCTACAAGCTCTCCGGCTCAGACAGGTTCTTTGTAGCGCTTCCTGACCCCAAGAACGGTATCGGTCGCGTCGCAGTTCACTATGCCACTGCGCCGGAGCCGGAACCTGAAAGGATGGTCCCGGCATGACGCGACCAGCGGAATCCATCAACTTCCAGGCGCCGTTCAAGTGCCCTGGCGACACTCCGAAGCTGGAGAACGTGGCCGGCGCTGCGTATGTCGCCGCCATGTTGGCCCAGGAGCGCGGTTACGATGGCGTGCCTGACTTGATTCGCGTGGCGCAAAGCCCGGACTCCAAGATCGGTCGCGTCCTGGTCCACTTCGCCGCGGTGAAGGAGCCGGTAGCCGCCGGAGCGTGACATGGCCCTGTTGAAGCAAGCCCAGCTCGAAGACCTCAACAAGATGCTCGACGAGCGCGTGCGCCCGGCGCAGAAGGTGGTCGATGAATGGAAATCGCTCTGGGACTCGGGTCTGGATTACGTCTTCAACAATCAGCTTGCGAATCATAAGCGCAACGAGGGGTGGGACCGGATTCAGGTCAACTTCATTTACCCCGCCGTCGAACAAACGATGGCGATTCTGGCGCAAAGGCGACCGAAGCTCCTGGGCCTGCCCGTCGATCCCTCTGACAAGGAGTGGGCCGAGTTGTGGCAGGGGATCCTCCAGTTCCAGTTCGAGCGTGTCATCAGGATGCCGCACAAGCTCGTACAGTGTGCCCTGGACGGCGCGACGTGTGGGTTCTACGTGGCCAAGCACTTCTGGGAGAAGAAGGCCGAGTGGTCCGACGAGAAGCGGAAGTGGATCGGCAAGCCCAAGGTCAACATCATCAAGCCCACGTACTTCGCGGTGGATGCCTGCGCCGAGACGATGGAGGACGCTGGCATGGTCCGTGGCAAGCGGCGAATCCCCGTGGACCAGGCGGTTGCCCGCTGGCCGGCGTTCGCGGACGAGCTCAAGGCCGCGGCCACTCTTGAGCTTGAGGCGGACCGGGAGGGCGGCGCGGTGACGTTGGAGACCGTCCCCGCCGGCCAGAACCAGACCGATCGCAACGATCCCACCGTTGACGAGGCCCGGCTGGCCAACCTGCTGCGCGCGTCGCGGGCCGACATGTTCCTGGAGACTGCCACCGACCCGGACGAGAAGGGTAGTGCGGCCTGGGTGACTATCGAGGAAATCTACTGGCGCGACGAGGAGGAGAAGGAGCAGGTCGCCCAGGAGAACATCGAGGCCCAGGAGTTGATCGACGCCGGCCAGGTGGTCGAGGACGAATTCGGCCAATTCCTTGACCCGCAGACGAAAGAGCCGGTTGGCGACTGGCCGACCAGGGAAAACAGGTGGATGGAGCCCACGTACCCCCGGGGCCGGTTCGTTATCCGTGTCGGGGGCAACGATAAGACCATCCTGAACCCCGACACGGAGCAGCAGAAGTACCCCTACCGCAAGTGGCCCTTCACCGTTGGGGTCAACAGCGTGCTGCCGCATATCTGGCAGGGCCTGAACGACGTCGAGGTGGCCCGGGGCCCCCAGGACTGGATCAACCTGGCCTACATGCACATAGCGATGTACGTCAAGCAGTTTTCCGATCCTATATGGGCTGTTGAGACGGACGCGATCCCGACTAGCAAGGAAGGCAAGAAGGCTAAATCGCTTGCCGCCCGGGCTGGGGCGATTATCACCTTCGCCAAGGGGGCACTTAGTGGCAAGAAGGCCGAACGGCAGAGTCCCCCGTCCATGTCTGGGGCCGTGGTGCAGTTCGCGCAGCTCATGTCGGAGAACCTGAAAGACCTGACCGGCGTGCAGGACATAGCCCTTGGTAAGCAAATGGCTGGCCAGCAGACCCTTGGCGAGATCAACAAACTTGAGAGCAACACCGGGATCAGGACAGGTCTCAAGAGCATCCTCATGGACGACTTCACCGTTCGGGTCTTCGAGGGTGTGGGCGAGTTGGACCAGATGAACATGGACCTGGGCGAGATGAGGCGGATCGCCGGAGTGAAGGGCAAGGGCATCGTCGAGATCGTGCCCGAGATGATGAGTGTGCAGTATGACTTGAGGCTTGAGGTGGGGACCGCCATGCCACAGGACCGGGAGAAGAAGCAGATGCAGTTCTTGCAGCTTTATCCCCTGGTCGGCGAGGCGATGCTGCCGGAGTTGCTTGAGATCTTCGAGGTGTTGGAGGCCGAGGAGATCCTTGAGCGACATCAGTTGTGGCAACAGTTCCTTCAGTACGTCGAGATGATGGAGCAGCAGGCCCAGGAGCAAGAGAAAACCGCCCAGCAACCGCAGACACCGCAAGACGTGATGGCCGATGAGGTCGTCGCGGCGCAACAAGGAGCCCAGCAATGACGACAAAGATACGATATGCGGCTGATGGTGTAACCGTAGCGGGGATGAGCAATCACCCCGAGAATGACCGGCTGGAAGACGTCGTGGTTTATATTCCGTGGGACGGCCCCCAGAGATTTGCCCCCGGCGAAGTCTCCACAAACTTTCGAGCGAATCGACCCATGCTCGTGAAGGACGTTTGCCTATCACGGGACAATGCCGACCTCATGGTGAGTTGGGAAGACGGCACCGCGGACTGCTACCACAACTGCGCCGTGGTGGCGCATTACCGGTCGATGAACGAGCCGGAAGCCGAACCGAGCGCGCCGGCGGCGCCTTGCCCCCACACTAAAGTCGAATGGAGCGACTCGATGCAGTTGTATTGTTGTGTGGCTTGTGGCGCGCGCGGCAGTGCTGACGACTTTTTAGTGGGGGATGCAAACTTTTTCCAGCACATTCAAAAGAACGAACCGGGACAGAAGGTGGCCACTCTCTGCGCCGACTGCGGCGCGGTTGACACGCTGGCTGTGTGGGTTGACCAAACCCTCGCTCCATCAGGCTTTATCTTGTGTTGCTGCACAGCCTGTAAGCATATGCAGTTGCTGAACAAGGAAACCAAGGCAACCTTCTTGTATCGTCACAACGAACGCACAAAGACACTCGAACCCATCACAGACGAGAACGAACCGGGACAAGCGCCCGGCGACAATAACCCAGCCGATGCCCAGCCGAAAGGACAAGAGCCAATAGGCCAGGGCGAGGCGCAAGGCACGGAACGGGACAAGAGCCCACCGACCAGGGAGTAGTGAGATGCCTGAAGACACAGACGTACTTGACGACGTAACCACCGACGAGGCCGACGATCTCGACATCAACGATGATGGGATGGGCGAATCCGGCGGCGGCATCACCCACGAGGATTTGTACCCCGAAGACGCTCCTGTGGAGCCGGACGGGGAGACCTCAAAGGAATCTTCGACCCTGACGGGCGAGGAAGCCGTCGCCCACGAGGAGCCTGCCGGAGATCAAGAGGCCGCGGGCGAGGCTGAGGTCGATACTGAGGCCGATGAAGCTGACGACCCCGTTGAGCCGATGGGCTGGGACCCCAAGCGCCAGAAGCGCGACGAAGAGGCCGCGAACGAGCGCAAGGCCGGCGAAACTGAACTCGCAACGCTTCGTGCGGAGCGGGATCGGTACAAGACCGCCGCGGAAGCCCAGGAAACAGCCGACAAGGCCAAGGAAGAACTCGATGAGTTTTCCCCTGACGAGGACGTTACCACCGCGCATAAGCGGCTGGTGAAACAGACTCGGACCCTTGAGGCGAACGTCAAGGAGCTTCAGGCAAACGCCAAGTCCGAGGCCGATATGCGAGAGGTCCGGGCCCAGGCGGAGATGCAGCAGCAGTGGGCGGCGTACAAGCGGGACAGCCTGGCGGCCCAGGACAAGTTGTACGGCCCCGATACCCGCAACAAGGGTACGGAGTTGGCCAACCAGTTCTTTGCCGACCAGGGCTACACCGAGGATGCGCCGCCCGGCCCCGAGGCGATGATCCAGCGGATTGCGTTGGAACGGCTGACCCTGCGAGAAGCGAAAAAGGGCACACCTAAGCCGAAGGGCGCCGGCGTCCGCGTGGATACCGGCACAAGCGGTTCTCCGGCCAAGAGTAGCCAGGCCAAGGACGGGAGCAACGTGGAGAACGTGAGGAACATGATCGCCGAGGGCAAGAAAGTGCCGCGATCATGGCTGCAAGACTTTGACGAGTAACTGACCAACAAGAAATCTGAATGCGCCACGATGCCCGGCCGGCCAGCCGGGAGTTGTGAGACTGAAGCTCCATCACCCCGCGGGATGGGTGGTGGAGCTTTTTTCGTGGACTGAGAAAGGCTGAGTGCCACATGGCAAACTCAAACATTGATGCTACTACCAGGGAACTGTGGCAGAAGGGCGTCCGCAAGATGGTCCTGCTGCAACTTCCCATTTATGCGGCGATGCTGGACCGGCGCCGCATCGTCTGGAAGGGCGGCACGAAGATCAAGCATACCGCCCAGTTCACGGATATGGCTTCGCTGGGCCAGGCCTACGGGTCCAACGATCCGCTGACCTCGAGCAGTAAGACGCTCTGGAAGACGATGCAGTGGCCCTGGAAAAAGGCCACGCTGCCGATCAACTACGGCGTCGATGAGTACCTGGAAAACGACGGAGGCAACGACACTTCCCCTGTCGCCCTTATCCCCAAGCTGATCGAGGCCGGGCAGGAGGGCATGAGGAAGTTCATGTACGAGATGATGTACTCGATGGCGGACGTGGCTACGACTGACACGAAGAAGACTTTTCAGTCCATCCCCGACGCTCTCGAACACGCCAACACCTACGGCGGAGTTGCCAGAACGGCCGCGGCTTACACCTGGTGGAACGGTGCTTCACTGGCCGGGACGTGGACCGACCGCAACGACGTGATGCCGGCCACCATCGCCAACTTCCGTAGCTGCATGGACGTTATCACGCGGTACGCGAAGACCACTCCGAAGAACGGCGACATCATCGCGGTCATGGGTTCGAGCATCTTCCGGGCGTTCCAAAGTCAGGTTGAGGCCCGGCACATCTACAACCGAGAGGGCGTGGGCATGTTGGCCAAGTACGGGTTCGATGCCTTCTACCTCGACGGCGTGCAGTTCGTCAAAGACCCCTTCCTCGATACGGATCCCGAAGGCGGGACCACGACTAGCGGCGACTTGGCCTCCGAATGGTTCTTCCTCTTGAACCTGAAGGACTGGGAACTGCGGATCAATCCGAAGCGGGCCTTCAACATCACTGGCCTCAAGTGGCAGGCCGAACAGGCCGGCGGGAAAGACGAGTGGCTGGCCCGGATCATGCTGGCCGGCAACCTGTACTGCAAGAAGCCCAATGGCTCCATGTGGAAGTCATACGTCACGACCTAATCGGCGTGGAAAGGAAATAAATCATGGCTGATTCAACGATTGACAGTCAACTCATTCACCTGGTGAACAACTGGGGAACCTTCCCCGAGGACTTCGACAATGTGCCCCGGGACGGCTTCGTGGGTGCGGATCATCACAACGTGGCCACCGCCGAGTATGCCATCGGCTTCACCAAGCAGGTGAGGTGTGACGGTTCGGTCGGCATTGCCGGGTTGTCCACCTTCATCTACCTCCAGGTCGGCACCCAGGACACGGGAACCGCTCTGGCGGCGAAGTCCGTCGTGGTCCAGGACAGCGCAACGCTCTGGTACGCGGTGACGAACGACAACGCCGACTGCATTGCGCTCCCCACGGCGTGCGCCGCTATCTGCCTCTCGGCGATGACGGACGCCTACTGGGGCTGGTTTTGGTGCGGTGGCGTCTGCCCGGAGCAGTACGTCTCCGGCCTGGGCGGCACATACCCCACCAACGACGGCCTCGCGGCCGGTGCGTTCGTGGCCCACACCCTCGACGCCGACGAGATCGGCCTCGACGTCCATGCGGCCGGCGAAGGCATCTTCGGTTTCGCCCTGGCGGACGACGCGTAAACCCTGACCGGGAGAAAGGAACAGTCCAATGGCTGATTCTACTTTGGATTCAGAACTGTTTGTTCTGAAAGACTACTGGCCCGGCTATCCGTCCCGTTCAGGTGGCTACCTGCCGCAAGGCGGGTGGACCGGTGCCACACACAACGTCGTGGCCGCAGCGGCCCACATCGGCGAAAAGGTTCAGGTCCGAAACGATCCGGCCGTCGCCGGCGTGGCTGGCCTGTCCACCTTTGTCTACCTGCAGGTCGGCACGCAAGACACGGGTACGGCGATTGCCGCAAAGACGTTCTGTGTGCCGGATTCGGCAACGCTCTGGTACCAAGTCACAAACGACGCGGATAGCTGCATCGTCCACACCGGCAGCGCCCTATTGGCTGTCGCCATAAGCGCGATGACCGATGCGTATTTTGGGTGGTTTTGGTGCGGCGGGGTCTGTCCGGAAAGTCACGTCAGCGCCCTGGGTGGCACCTACGCCACCGAAGGCAACGTTGTGGCAGGTGCGCTCGTGGCGCACAAAGGCGCAACCGACACGGACGCCGTTATTCTCGGCCCGTGCGGTGCTGACACAGAAGCCATCATCGGCATGGCGCTTGCCGCCGACGCGGTATAGAAAGGATAGTGCAACATGGCTGATTCTACACTCGACAGTCAACTGTTTGTGTTGATTGACAACTGGCCCGGCTATCCGCCCAAGATAAGCGATGCCATTCCGACAGGCGGATTCGCCGGTACAACCCATCACAACGTGGCGGCCGCGAAGCACGAGCCCGGCAAGAAGATGTGCGTCTGGAACGACGCCAACATCGCCGGGCAAGAAGGCATGTCCACATTCATTTACCTCCAACTCGGCACTCAGGACGCCGGTACGGCTATGGCCGTCAAATCGTTCGTGGCACCGGATTCCGGGACGCTCTGGTATCGGGTAACGAACGACGCGCTTGATTGCGTCCTAGCCGCCGGAAGTATGTTGGCAGCCGTTGCGCTGGGCGCCATGACCAACGAGCGTTGGGGCTGGTTCTGGTGCGGTGGTGCGTGTCCGGAGTCGTTTGTCAGTGGTCTTGCCGGAAACTACGAAACCGAAGGTAACGTCGCGGCCGGTGCGCTTTGCATCGACGCCGGCATTACGAATACCGACGGTTTCACCCTGAGTCCGGTCGGCGCCGATACCGAGGCGATCATTGGTTACGCCCTCGCGGCGGACGCCTAGAAAGGATGTGAGAAATGGCTGATTCAACACTCGATTCAGAGTTGTTCATTCTGTTCGACCGCTGGCCAGGGATACCGAGCTTCTTTGCCGACAAGAAAGAAGACGGGCCTCCTGGCGGCTTCCTCGGTGTTACGCACAACAACGTCACGATTCCGGCGTACCAACCCGGTATCAAGTGGCAGATCCTCAACGCATCCGCCGATGGCGGCCAGCCCGGGTACGCGACCATGATTTACCTCCAGGCGAATACCCAGGTGGGCTTGGCGGCAAAGGATTTCTGCGTCGGCGATTCCGCCACGCAGTTCTGGGTCGTTACCGACGGCCCGGATGTTTCTGTTGTTTCGACTGGCGCGGCCCTTATAGCCGTTGCCATCAGCGCGATAACGGACGCCTCTTACGCATGGTTCTGGTGTGGGGGTGTCTGTCCCGAAGGCTGGGTTGCCGCATTGGGCGGTGACTACTTGACAAAGGACGCCCAGGTCGCCGGGTTGGTTTGCTTGGCGAATATGACGGCCGATTCAATGGGCATTGGCGCAGTCGCCGCCGACACTTCGGCCGGTATCGGCTTCGCATTGGCCGCTGACGCGGCATAGAGAGAAGGTGAAACATGGCTGCTGGTGACATTACCAGAAAAGTACACACATCGCTGCCCGGCATTGACGTGTTCATGTGCCGGATCGACGTGAACGGGACCACGCCGGTCACGATTGCCACGGGCTATCGCAAGATAGACCATGTGCAAGTGTCGTTCGCAGAGGAACCGGGCAACCCGACCACATGCGAACTGTGGGCCACGATAGACGGTGGAACGATCTCCGTTGATTGCGCCGCTGCTTCCGGCGCCGTCGCGGTTGACGTTCTGGCGTTCGGTTTCCGAGGCTGAGCTTGCTTACCGCGCGGGTTCTCCTCCTTGCCTGCGCGGTGCAGGGCGGTGAGGTGTCCGCGCTCGGGCAACCGGGCGCGGCACCCTCACCGAGAGAGGTGCGGACATGGCTGATCTGGACCTAAGCTGCCAGGCGATGCGGGATCGGATACTCGTCTTTCAGAACCTTGCCGTCGCCACTGCCACCGATGCGCAGAAGGTCACGGCGATTCTGCGCCTGAACGACGGCTACAGGAGGTTCATTCGCGGTGATTACCGCGATGAGGAAGGCCGAAGGCAGCTCCACAACTGGAATTTCCTCGAGCCGTGGGCCACCCTGGACATCTTGGACGGGACCACGGAGTACGCGCTCCCGGCCGGCTTCGGGGGCCAGAACGAGAAGTTCACCATCGCCTACACCGCCGGCGAAAAGTTTCAGAATTATCAGCGGGTCTCTCCCGGATTCATCGCGGATTACCACCGGGACACCGACACCGAGAACGAGCCGATCTACTACGCAATAATGCCCGTTGCCTTTGTGGTTGCGACCGGGCAGAGGTACGAGGTTCGCTTCGCGCCCCAGCCGGACACTGACAGGACCTTGCGGTACAGGTATCGCCTTCTCGTGGCGCCCTTGACCGATGATGCGGCGAAGTACGCCCAGGGCGGCGCTGAGTTCTGTGACGTGATTATCGCGGCCGCGAAGGCCGAGGACGAGCGACTGAACGGCAACGTGAGCGGGCCGGAGGAAGGGCATTACAACAATCTGATGCAGGGCGCCGTGCTTCGTGATGAGGCATCGTACAGCTCCGAAGCGGACGTCGAGCAGTTGACCGACGTGCATGTGGGAGCAACGCCGTGAGTGAGTTCTTCCGGGAACAGGTTCATTTGCGCCGGAAGCGGAACACGATGCACGGCGAAGTTTACATCCGGACTTACCACACCGGGATTCAGGACGCTAGGGACCGGGCGGATGCGGAGTTCGTTATGGGCGCGTTGATGACGGCTGGCGGTGGTGATTTGACGGCCCGTGTGAATAACGTGGACGTGCGAACGAAGAAGGGCACGGCGCACGCGGTAGTGATCGTGACGTATGCAGGTTCGAGAGTTTTCTCGGCGACTTGAGGTGAACTGATGGCACGCGCAATGAGAAACAGGGTACCCTACGACCCCGCACTGCTCCGCGAGGAGCAGGCGTTCGGGGCGCAGATAACCGCGACGTACAGAGGGATTGGGTGAGACATGGCTGACACCCTGGCCAAATTCAAGGCTACACCCTGGGGCATCGACTTCGCCGCGCCGGAAGGCACGGTGGCC
>Ga0075125_10000707_pt1 | contig 15176 bp, 15 predicted proteins | sample AntAceMetag02UKN_FD_69810 | JGI IMG/M metagenome (GOLD analysis project Ga0075125, IMG submission 69810) | Saline lake microbial communities from Ace Lake, Antarctica - Antarctic Ace Lake Metagenome 02UKN | ecosystem: Environmental > Aquatic > Non-marine Saline and Alkaline > Saline | place... | reverse complement strand
AGGATTAAACATAACTGATACCTCCGACTTTAATTATTTTTATAAACTGCAGAGTATTAAATCGGTATCGCCTGTAGATAGCAAGGCAATTCTTATAGATGATAGCAAGCCTGATTCAATAGCTCTAATGGCTAATTTGAAGAATTGGGATGATGGTCAGAGTTTATTTACTTTTGCTTTGGGTACATAATTGGTTTAATCAAAAGTTGTCTACTCAATAATTACTTATTGCAAATGGCAAAGGAGTTTTAAGTGTCATCACCAGATTGGGTAACTTTAGATACCTACATAGGCGAAGATTTTGATAGTGGACTTCCTACAGATACGTTCTGGAGTACGGAATTACGAACCAACTATGGACAGGTCATTGTACCCTCTGACTCGGACGGAATCCTCTGTGCTAAGACTGCTGCGCAAGTCATTTTTGATGGCTTTGCTTCAGAGCTGATTACTGGTGACGTGGAGATGGAATTCAGTTGCAAGGTTGGTGACACTTGGGACAATGCTACCACTGTCCAAATTTATGTCAACAGCGCACCTTCTACAAATCTGATTTTTATGGAATGGGACTGCCGTGTAGGATGGTACAATATGTACTTTACATTTACTGGTGGCACCTCCCATTATATTAATACTGGGATACCAGTAACTGCAGCATTGACTGAAGTGAAATTTAGGATCACTAGGACTGCAGGAGTATGGTTGGCTGAGTACAATGTAGGAGCCGGATGGCTCACTTCAACGGCAACAGCAACTAATACAACAGCAATCACAAAACTGGTTATAAAGAGTGATGAACTTACTCCAGGTTTCAGTTATTTTCAATTTCAGGCGGATGCAGGATTCCCTGATGAGAAAACTGTTATTGGGCCAATAAATGATATACGCAATTATAATGGATTGCTTTGTTTTGCTTCTGAGAATACTTTAGAAGATGGTTTGTTTGCTCACAAGATGGATAAAGAAGTGAACAGTGGTGCAGAATTGATTGAATTGGTAGATGATACAGCTTCCCTAAGCATTTGAGGAATTATGGAAAATCTTATTGAGTTCAAGCAGATACTTTTCGGGTTCACTGCCGAAGGTAATGACAAAAGAATAATGGCATTTCAAGATGGTGGTAGTAAAGAGAGTTTATCTGATGGTAGTTTTACTGTCGGAGAACAAGTCATCAACTTCCTTATATTTAAAGGTGACTTGTATGCTTTAGTGTCAACTACCACTAGTGGTAGACTTCTTAAGCTTGCTACAATTATTAGTGGCTCTGCAGATACTTGGGAAGAAATAGATGTAGGTTCTGAGTTTGATGAACGTATGCATGACTTCTGCTACGGTGGAGATAAGTTATACATATTTGGTACATATAATACTTGGACATATGATGGTACTACCCTAAAGTCTATTGATCCGGTTCCTACTGGCTTGAGTATATACTCCTCCTTATATTATGCAGATAGCATTTACTTATATGGATATTTGAATGACTATGGAACAGAGACTCAATTTTTATACAAGTTTAATGAAGATATTGGTTATATTGAAGTAGATAGTTCTGCTACGCATATGGAATTAGAGAGCACATATGATGTATTTGGTAAGAAGCTTATATCAGAGTATAGAGGTAAGTTGTACTATTGCTTTGTGATAAGCACAGATTTTATTCTAAGATCATATGATGTATCTACAGAATTGCTGGTAAGTGAATATACTCTCGGAGATAGTGATGATGTTTATACTTGCATGCTACAGTATGAAGGTTTGATACTCACTTCCCTATATGATACTGCGGCAGGTAGTCCTGATGTAAAAGTATTTGTTCCTGTTAAGTATGAGATTGAGAATGCATTAGTATCTGGTGATGGTGATGTATCAGAATCCTTGATAAGAGTTGATTCTGATCCTATGTTTTCTAATAGGTTGAAGTCTGATTCAAGCATACCTTGCTTTGCTTCTTATCCTGTAGTAGGAGTTCTAAAGGGTAAATATGGATACGCATTCAAGTATGGCAATAGACCAGAGTTCTATACTGATCTTGATGATGTCAATTCTCTACTCAATATAAATTTGAAAGATCTGATGGATCAGCTATGTAGCATGACTAGTGCTGTGTTCTTTGTAGATGGAAATAATACAGCTAGGATTAGTGATAGGGAAGTGGTAGGATATCCTGACAAGTTTAAGGAATTTAATCAGAAAACTGATTTTGGCAATGACTATATAAAAGAGATCAAAGAGACTAAAGAGTATCCTAATGACTTTAGAAGGATTGTGATAAATTGGAATAACGCTAAATGGGAAACAAATAATCCTGTTGCTATTGGTTCGGTTGCTTCCATAGGTAGTGTATTTGAATTTGATTCAGCTTTTGTTAATGATCCAATTACGGCTGGCAATATTGCTACAAATCTACTTAAGCAGCTAATATCAGTAGAGCAGTTAGATACAGTTTTATCCTTGGCACATTACTTAGAAGGAACTGATAATGTATCATTTAATGTTAAGGATGATTTCATTTATCTTGATAAGGATAGGGAGTACAAATTGTATGCAGTGGAACATAATTTAAATGAGATGACTACTTCTCTTATAGTAGTAGAGCGGGTCATTTCTGAAGCCAAGGAGTTGATCTAATGGCATTAGTAAATTTTACCACCTCTACCACAAATGGTGTGAGTGGTATATCAAATCAAAATAATGTTATTTATCGTAATGGGTATTATTACATTATTTATGTATCACAAGGTGCATTAGCATTTGGCAATACTGCTATGAGGTATAAGAAGTCAATAACTGTAGAAGGATTATATACAGCTATTGAAGGTACTATATTGATAAGAGGGTATTCACAAGATGACTATGATAATGATGGTAGATCTGCTAGTGCATTTGATTTTAGATATGATGAGACAAATGACAGAATATTATTTGCTACATCTGGTTGGATAAAATATTCTGCTCTAAGTTCACTTAGAACTTCTTTTGCTACTTTTGATGGTAGTGGTGATATAGTTATGGATAATGCATTTCCTCATACTGTTCTGGCATCAAATGGAGCAAGTGAGAAATTTGGTTGTCCCAGAGTGTGTTTATTAGGTTCTGGAAAATGGGTGATATTGAGTTGTGAGCTTTTATACCTAACTAGCCCATATCCTACTCGTTTTGGTAGGGTAAGAGTGTATATATCTGATAGGGATAATCCATCAGCATTTGCTCATTGGACTGGATATGATATGTTGACATCAGCGGCACAAGATTTATCTACAGCTATGTCAATCCAAAGGGTTGCTGATGGTTCTGATGATTTTGTTGTAGTGTATTATAAGCGTAATTCAATTGGTGGGTATATATTTCAAACTTTGAAATCTAAAAGGTTTGATTTTGGCGCAGGAACTTTTGGTGCAGAAGTAGATATTGGTTTATCAATTTATGATTCACCTGCTAATCAGATGCTTAATCCTGATATTACCAATATGGAATTGAATTCTTCTGGGATTCCTTATTTTGTGGCTTTCATTATAAATACTAATGATGATTACACAGAACAGAATAAGGATATGTATTTATGTCAATATGCTGAAGCTACGGATAGTTGGGTGACTGAGTTACAGAGTGATGCACTTTTTACAGATCATTACCCATATCACCCAGTGACTGGTACTATATCTTTCTATCAGGATTATCTATTTCTTGTATATGGTGATAATATAACAGCAGCATCTACAGCAGAGCTTTGTTGGGCATATAAGCCTGCTGGAGAGAGTTGGGTAGATATACGCAGTTATCTTGACGCAGATATGAAAACTACTGATATTTGGTATGGTAATGCTACGTGTAATGGAATTATATCTGGCGGTAAGGCAATAGCTGTATTTGTATGGCTGAATAGGTTTGGTGCTCCAGATCACAATAGCATATACATGACATCTAAGTCCATAGGTGCATTTGGACTTATACCTGTTGTAAATGCAATACGTAACTATAATGGTTTGATGTGTTTTGCTTCTGAGAATACTTTAGAAGATGGTTTGTTTGCTCATAGGTTAGACCGTGAGGCAAACTCGGGAACAGATTTAATTGAATTGGTAGATGATACAGCTTCCTTAGATTTGTGAGGGTAATGATGGAGATTTGGTTTAAGATAATTATTGCTGGTTTATGTGGGTCTGCTATTTCTGCTTTGGTAACTTACTTCATGTCTACAAGGAATATGGATACTGCTATGAGGAGGGTTACTAAAGAGTTCATGGAGGATCATTTGGAAAAGGATCACACTAACATTATGGGTCACGATGCAACTTGGAAGGTGGCAAAGCAAGCTATCAAGGAGCACGTTGATACTTGTGGTAAAGATTTGAAGCAGGATGTTAAAGATTTAGAGAGAAAGGTTGATTCAGTAGTGTTAATCCAAGTTAGACATAATACTGAAATAAAGAGTATGAATGGTACTCTTAAGGCCATTGCTAGAAAAATGAATATAATCATAGTAGATGAAGGAGAATAATTATGTGTAGTTTACCGGACCCAGGTGTACAAGTTTGGGCTGATGAATTTGTAGGAGGGACTACCGATGACCCAGCAATCCTACATTTAGTTGAAGAGAATCTTATGACTAATGGAGATTTTGAAAGTGCCATTAGCGGTTGGAGTAATGATGCAGGTACTGCTCCTAGTAGAGTGGATGCAGGATCATTAGCTGCTAAGGGTAACTATGTAATGCGTTTACAGACGGCTTCAATTACTCATAGAGCAGTAAGCTTTACTGGAACCAAGATACTCTTAACAGGATTTGTTAAGTTTATTGATACTGATGCTGCTGGTAGTTTTGATATAGATCTGTACATAACTGCAAATTCTACTTATGTTGCAGCTCCTGCGGTAAAGAGTATATCTGTAACTATTAATTCTGAAGATGCTATAGTTGATGAGACAGGATACTTCGCACCATTCTATGCTGAGTTAGAAGCTGTTGCGGGTAGTTATGTTCATATTAATTTTGGGTGTGATGCAAGCGTTGAAGTTTATCTGGATGATCTTAGACTGTATGAAGTATCCAAGAATATATCCCTCTATAAGCCTAATAGGTTGTCTGTTAGACATAAGGTGATAGTAGATGCTGACTATGTGATGTATGATGGATCTAAGAAGGCATACGTTAAGGGTTGGCGTCCTATCTATTCTATAGGCTACGATTATATAGATGCAGCTGGAGTTGTTAATACTATTGGAGTATCGGAAAGCATGTTTAACTTTTTCATACCTCACTCTAACAACCTGAATGGTAATTATGTAAGAGGTGTTAATGATTTTAGCGCTCCACCTTTCCGTGGTAGGTATTTAGGTCATGAGCAGAACTTGGAACTAGAGAGCATATTCATCCAGAAGTATAAATCAAGGGAGTATGGAACATCATACTTCTCAGTTACTGCTAATACGTAGTTGATAGTATATATAATTGAATTAAATTAAACATATCTGGTAAGTAGGGTAACTACTATATTTCTTAGTAGGAGAAAACGCTACTGTCATATTATGATCAAAATATTTAGAAACAAAAACGACCAGCAAAAGGTCAACGTAGAATTCCAATCTCAAGATAGCTTCTTTGTAATAAAGAATATCTTGTCATCATTCATAGGGTCTTATTTTAACAGATCAGATAAGACTTGGAGAGTTGATATTGATGATACTGATGCTATGATAAAGCAGCTTTTAGAGATTAAGGGAGAGATACTGCAAGTTGATTTGAATATATATGATGCAATTGATATATTCAGAGAGAAAAGAGATGACCTTCTTCAGCTAAGGAATAGTTTAGATGGTCATGATTGCGGCATAGCTCTTAAGGAACCTCATCAACTACTACCATTCCAGCATGTTGGCGTAGAGTTTATGTATCAAGTTCGGAAGGGTATTGTAGCAGATAAGGTAGGGCTAGGGAAAACTATTCAAGGATTTTGTGGAGCACTTAAATTGATAAGAGAAGGTGTTGCTAAGAAGTGCTTGATCATAGTGCCAGGAACTTTGAGGAAGAAATGGAAAAGAGATATTGAGAAATTCTTAGACGTACCTGAGCCAATAATACTTGAAGGCGTTCCGTCTAAGAGACAGAGTATGTATGAAAAATGGATGGATAATGAAGATCCATTCGCTATTATATCTGATGATACTTTGAAGAGAGATTGGCCCAACTATATGGAGAACAATGTAGTTCATCCGTATGGGGTAGTTATTGATGAGATCCAAAGAGAGAAGAATCCACAATCAAATCGCTCTCAGATGATAAGAGAAGTAGCAGAACATAAGTTGTGTAAGTTTAAGTTTGGTCTATCTGCTACATATGTAGAGACTGGATTAGAGAATCTATTTGGAGTGATGCTTATTGTAGACAATACTGTATTTGGTAATAGCCCATCTAAGTTTGATTATAAGTACCTAGTGACTAATGATTATACTGGTAAGGTAACGGGGTATAAGAATGTAGATGATGCCACTAGAAGGATGAAGTATGTAGCAATCAGAAGGCATAAAGAGCAAGTCAAAGATCAGATGAAAACCTTCCTCCCTAAAGTGAATGTGAATACTTTATGGGTGGAATTAAATAAAGATCAGAAGCAAGTATATAATGAAGTAGTTTCTAGAGTTGCTGACAATATCCGCAATATGGAGAAAGCCGATAAGATAAGGATGGCTACAGTATTGACTGAGCTTAACTATCTAAGGCAAGTATCTATCTCTACAGAACTTATAGGCCATGAGATCTCATCTTCCGTTAAGATGGATATCTTAAAGGAAATGCTTCCTGAGATTATTGAAGAGAATAAGGTGATGATATTTTGCCATTATACTGGTTTTGTAGATCAAATGGAGAGAGAACTAAATTTGATGGGGATTAAGAATATTGCTATGCACGGTAGTAGAGTAGAGGGTAGCGCTAAGAACCGTCAAGACATGATAGATAAGTTCTCAGAATCAAAAGATATAAATGTATTGATAACTTCTGATATTCTTAAGGAAGGAGTTGATGTACCTGCTGCAAGTTACATTATAAATACTGACATATTATGGAATCCTGCTGGTATGGTTCAAAGGGCTGGTAGGATAGATAGGTTGAATCAAACTAATGAAAATATATTTGTTATCAATATATGGTCGGAATCTGGGATAGAAAAGGATATGCATGACGTTGTCTATAAAAGAGAGGAGTTAGCCAATCAAGTTATGGATGATGGGTTCAAAGAAAAGAGGGTCAGGAAGTTATCTTTTAAGGATGTTAAGCGTATGCTGAGGAGAGTGTAATGAATATTAGATGTACCAGAAGTTGTGCATTAATACCATATCTTGTATATGGTGGAGATATAGAGAAAGCTGTAATTGAAACAGAAAATGGTAGTAAGTATGAAATTGAGGAAGGAAAAGATGGATCTCTAAGCATGCACTCAATTGGAGCAATTTGTGAGCAAAAAGAAATCGCCGTTTGAGTCGGAGGGTTTCACAACCAGCACTCCGTATGCAACATATACAAATATTGATTATAGAATACGCTATAAGCTACTGAATAATCAGGTCAAGATAGATCTGAAGGAAATTATAGATAAGATACTTGCTGATGCAGGAATACAAGGTTTCAATACCAAACAAGTAGAGTTTACAATACCTTATGATATTGATGAGACAGCATCTGATGATACGTTCTCCCTACTGGTTGATAGGAAAAGGTTTCAGATTAGGCTACCAGAACTTCAGTACGCAATTAATAAGCAACAGAAGATAGATTGGGACAATACCCATCCTCATAGATGGTCTCCTGCACAGTGGTTAAAGTTTTTTGAGAAGAAGTTTTGGGATACATATGGTATTGAATCTGTTGAGCTTAATTTAAGAGGACGCCAAGGGGGTAATAGGAGAGGCAAGGCCACTACGTTAATTAGGGGCCTTATATATAAGATAAAGGCGCTAAACAGCCTTGAATGTGATGAGACTAGTGTTGTGGAGTATATAGTATGGGCTTTCTCTAATAAAGCGTCAAAAATATCGCTTTCGCTTGGTTTAGTTTGTTCAGATGCTATGATACAAGAATGGGTTATATGGAAACGTAAGCAACTAAAAAGTAAGCCTGCTAGTAAGATAGGTGGGAAGTGGGATGATAATGAGTGATTATGTCAACAGTTTATTATCTTCTGCTGGTATACCATTATCAGTAGATGTGAAGGGTTTGAGTTTGAAAAGTAGTAAGAATTGGAAAAGAGCAAAGCAGTTTATTGAAGGTACATCCAATTTGGTAATAATTGGTCCTGAGCAATATAGGTATGTAATCAAAGTTATGAGGATGAAGTTGATGCTTCAGCCTGAAAAGGTTATGACTATGGTTACATTCAATAACATATACTTTATGCCATTTATTGAGTTGCTACATAAATATGGGGATAGAGATGTTGTAGCTATTTCAAGCATGAGTAATACTACTTCAGAGCCAAGGAAAAGGAATGTCTGTAGTTTCATAGATTGGATGTGTTCAGAAGGTAAGCAAGTATTGTTAGCTTCAGCAGGAGTTGATGAGTTTAGATCTAGTGTAGAATATGCTTGGGATACTGTGGATAGTAATTTTGATGTCTTGCACTATAAGGACTGAGAATGGAATATATTGATCTAAAGTTAGAGCGCAATGTATTAAGCTGCGTATTTTTCCATAGAGATATGTTGCTGAAAATAGTCAACAAAGGAACCTTCCCTATTGAAGCTTTTGCTGACAAATCAATACGCAATATCTATAAGATAGTCCTATCATTTTTCAATCATAATGGAAAGATGATTACAGAGGATTTGCTTCTGAAATATATTAGCAGATACTCTAAGAGCAAAAAGAATGCTGCGTTGTTTATTGAGAAAATGGAGTCAGTTGTAGATAAGGTCTTAGCTCATAAGCCTAGCGATTCTGATATTGATCTTTTTGATACTCATGTGAGTGAGTTGATAATAATGCTCAATGCTCGTATGATGCAAGAGTATCAGATGGCATTATTTGAGAAGGTAGATGCGAATGATATAGATGGAGCAAAAGATCTGATTAATACATTTAAGCTTATTGATGAGGATGATAGCATAGACAAGGGGGAGTATGCTGAGGACTTCAAAGAAAGAGAAGACCTTATATTAAGGAAGTATAACAATCCTGAAGAATATCAGCTTGTTGCTACTGGCATACCTAAATTAGATGAAGCTTTGGATGGAGGAATTGATAAGGAGTTTACTGTAATAGCTGGGCATTCTAATGATGGTAAGTCTCTATTGACTACTCAGATTGCTACCAATATGTGGATGATGAAAAAGAATGTAGTATTTGTTACTATTGGAGAGATGAATAAGAACTCTGTTCAGAATAGAATTGATGCCAACATTGCCAATATTGAGTTCAAATTCTTCCGCAATCCTAAAGACCATTATGATCCAGGTATACATGATCAATGGAAGTCTGCCATAGAAAGATGTAAGAAACACGCAGGTAAATTAAAGATAATTGAATTCAGGAAATCTGCTTCAGTAGCAGATGTATTGCAAAAAGCTTATGAGACTATGCATGAATGGAATGAGCCTATAACTGCCCTGATAATAGATTCCCTAGATAATCTTACTGCAGTTGAAAAACCTGGAGTTAAGGATTGGATGAGTTATGAGGAAATATGTTGGGATACATTCCTAATTACAAAGAACTTTAGGAACCATAATGGCATTAGTGGTATACCTGTAATTGCTACTACTCAGCTTAAGAAAGCTAACAAGGATATTTCAGATAGCTCTAAGACTAGACAATTGAGAGAGGATGATGTTGGTTCATCTCCTTTCCAGTATAGATACTCTGAATTATTCATAGGTATGAAGAAGCGTGAGAATCCTGGGGAGAGTGAGTTACAGATAATGAAGGGTAGGGGAGTGGGTAAGTTTACCGGAATAGTTTGCCACAATAACTTTCCAGTATGTAGGTATCATGATCCAGATGTAGAGAAAAGACATAAAGAAGAATTGTCAAAAGCAGCCAAGGCAGAAGGAACTAAAGAAATTGAGATAGAATATGAAGGAGATGATGAATGAGACCTGAAGAAGTAGACAGCTGGTATGAATTATTGAAAGATAATGGCTGTACAGGGATTATAGATTACGGTGAGTGGATTATGCTTAAGTGTGTATTCCATGATCAGAGTGATAGCAAAAGGCCATCATTTGGTATCCATAAAGAGACTGGTACAGGAAATTGCTTTGGTTGTGGTAGACATAGTTGGGAAGAAATATGTGAGCTATTTGGGTTAGAGACTGAGGAGTTCATAGATGGTGTTAAGGAAAAGACTTGGGAATTTTTTAGGAGAAAGTTATTCAATAGAAGCAATATTACTAAGTTCAATAGGTATAAGATACCTGAGTTAGTTGATCAAACAAATAGTAGATTCCTGAAGTATATTGAAGGTAGAGGTATTGATGGGAGATTGCTGAAAAGATTTGATATAACATATTGTATTGATAAGAAGTCAAAATATTACCAGCATATTATAATTCCTATTGTGGACGAGAAGGGCGTGTTATATTTTCAAGGCCGTTACATAGGCGACAAAGATTGGCTTCCTAGATGGAGACAACCCAAGGACTGTGCTAGGTGGAAGACATATTGGGGTTGGGAGGAGTTCAAGAATAAGGAAAGCGTATTTTTTGTAGAGGGAGTTACTGATGCTTTGAATATGGTTCGGTTAGGATTCCCTACAATTACGGCAAAGAACTTTTCTCCCTATCAGATAAGTATGATACTCAAGTCGGGTATCAAGAATATATTCCTTTGTTATGATAATGATCCTGCTGGTAGAACATTACAGAATAAAAGAGGATGGGATATACATTTTACTGCTAAGGCCAAGTGGTTGTTTCAAGATTCTGGAAGAATGATATATGATGCCAAGCTTCCTAGTTATGCTAATGACCCTGGTGAATTGAAGAGTGCAAGCGATTTGATAGAGGTAAATTCGGTCATTAGAGAGTATGTTGATACTTTCTAGCGTACCTGATAGAAAGTTAATTAAAACACTATTAGCACGCGGTGTTATTAGTTATATTATCTACTAACTAAGGGAGAGATAGAAAATGGCACGCGCTTCAACAAAGGAGAGTAAGTATGCTTCGCTAACATTACCATTTCTGTATAGGCTATGCCATGAAAGGGGCATAAAGAATTATTGCTTTAAAACTGAAGAAGAAGCGGTAGCATTATTAGTTAAATATGATGATGAAAATGATGCTAATCCTGAAGAAGATATTAGCCAAATTAAACCTGAGGAGAATGAAATGGCAAAAGATGATATTGATGAACTGGACGATGACATCGTTCTTGATGATGAACTTTCAGATGAAGGCGAAAGTGTAACTGATAAGGTAAATAAGCGTCTTGAAGGAAAAGATGAAACTCCTTCAGATGACATTGATGATCTAGACGATCTAGACTTGGATGATTCTCCAAGTGAAGAAGCTGCTGTAGAGGAACCTGTTGTTGAAGCTAAAGAAGATGATATTGATGATGACATTGGCGATCTCGATGATGAGATTGATTCTGATGGTCCTGAAACTCACAATTCTAAGGAGAAGAACGTGGCTGCTAAGAAAACTGATGAAAAGAAGACTGAAAAGAAGACAGAAGACAAGTCTACTGAAAAGAAAGCCCCTGCTGAGAAGAAAGATCGTGCACCTCGCAAGAAGGTTGGTGATGATCCTGATGCAACATCGCCTTTCGTTCCTACCACAGCTGGGCATTTTGTATTCATGACTCTCCTTAAGTCTGCTGGCAAGAAGATCAATTTGGACAAGATTGTTGAAGTTGCTAATGCAGCTATTGAGAAGAAGATTGGTAAGGAAAAGCTTCCCAAGGACACTAAGGCTAAGGCCAAGATCATTATTGGTGAGATCAATAGTGGCAAGCGCGGTGACAAGTGGGGTAAGTTTGAAGTTGCTGATGGTAAAGTGACGCACATTCCACAATAGTTAATCTTTTAGAAATGATGCCAGAGGGGGCTAACTGCTTCCTCTGGTATTGGCATATAATTATGGTTATAAAATGCACTAAATGTAAGTGTGGTAAGGATGTATCAGAATTTAATTCTGGCGATTATAAGGTACACATCCTTACAGGAACTTGTAGGAAATGTAAGTCTAAATATGCTAAACACTTTAGACTTACTGTTTTTGGTTTAATTAAGAAATTGTATGAGAGACAGAAATATACTTCAAAGGTTACTTGCAATAGGGAACTTTGTTACACATTTAAAGAGTTCTGCAATTGGATTTTATCCCAAAAGCATTTTTATAGATTGTTTACTAATTGGAGAGATTCAGGATATGAAAAGGATTTAAAACCTACAGTGGATAGGGCTGATAGTAAAATTGGGTATCATTTTGGTAATATACAACTAGTAACTCACAAATATAATTGGAACATAAAAGGTGCAAGAGATAAGGGCAAACCAATAGACCAGTTTGATTTAGATGGAAATTTTATTAGATATTATTATTCATTTGAATCAGCAGGTAGAGTTTTGGGCATATCTTCTACTCATATAAGTAGATGTATCAAGTCTGGTAAAAGTTGTAAAGGATATATTTTTGCATTGAGTGATAATGTAACTTTTTAAAGGGTAGCGATCATGTTAGCATTAGTGGAGGGATTGAATGGAGCAGGCAAGTCTACCTACATTAAAGGGCAGACTGGGCAACTATTGCACACACCTTATGCCAATCCATTAAGATGGGAGAAATCAAAGCACCGCCTGATAGGTTCCCTAGATCGGAAAGAGTGTTATGCAATAGGAGTGTATGAAGCTATTTATCACACTCATGTTGATTTTGGTAATATGCGTAGGTCATACTGGTGGGATAGAACTTGGATATCAGCTTATGTGTATGGCTCAATAAAGAAAGAGGCATTTGACTTCTTGTCAGATTTGTATGTAGAAATTACTAATCATATAGTATTTGTAGATACCAATGTAAGTATTTGCAAGGAAAGATTTGCTAATTCAGTTGAAGATAAATCATATGTCAATAATTTTGAATGGAATAAACTACACTCTAGATTCTGTAGAGCTATGCAAGAATTGAATACAAAAGGTTACAAAATAAAAACAATAAAAGGAGTAGCAGATGAATCGGTTCCGGTCTGAGAAGTTTCCTAAGTTGTCAGTATGCTTGTATGCTCCACCGCCTAATCCTGAGAAGATTATAGCTCACAATTATCTTGAATGTATTGAAGATAGACAGATTGATGATCCTAATGAAATTGATATTGCTGACGCTAAGTCTATTACAGAACATGTTATTCAAGGTGGTCATACTCCTGCTTTGGAAAGCTTGCTTTTAGGGTTTAACATTAGAGGCATGAGTAAGGTAGTCTCTCATCAAATAGTACGGCACCGGATAGGGGTAAGTATAGGTCAGCGCACTCAAAGAGCTAACTCAAAAGAGTATCTTGGAAAATTCTATAATGGTGAGCACTTCATCCTTCCTCCATCTTTGCAGCAAATTATGGCACCATCTGATGGAGATCCTGATGATAATCCAGATCTTATGCATTTGCATAATTATATGCACAATTATTTAGAGCAGTCTCAGAAGCTTTATAATAAGCTAATTAACTATGGAATATCAGAGGATGAGGCTAGATACATCATACCTCAAGGGTCTGAGACTTCTATGGACTTCAACATTATTCTTAAGGCACTTATGTTTACTGCTTCTACAAGGCTTTGCCATGTGATGCAGGGAGAGATGGTTGAAGTATTTAGGCTGATAAAGAAAGCAGTAGATGATTGGCATCCTGGTATTGGTAGTTTATTGAAACCTATTTGTGAGATAACTGGCAAGTGTAATAGGAATGAGAATAATGCAACTGTTGAAAAGCCTAAAGGAGCTTGCCTGAAAACTATTAATGGTGAGATACCTGTTAGAGATATTAAGACTTGTTTTGATCTTACCAAGTATAGCAAAGACGCGGACAAATAATTAAATGGGGGTATGGCGGAATTGGTAGACGCTAGGGATTTAAAATCCCTTGGACTTAAGGTCTGTGCAGGTTCAATCCCTGCTACCCCTACCACTAAGGACTCAAAATGATTGTAATATTAGGCGCAGGACCGTCAGGATTAATTGCTGCTAATTATTTGAAGCTACAAGGTGTTGAGTTCATCATAATTGATAAAACTGGCCATGGCTTTGCAGATAACATATCTAAGGAGTTCAATTTTAAGCTTGGTCAGAGAACTATGTTCTATACTGAACGTATGGGTAGCTTCTTAGATGAAGTAAGTAATTTTGTATTTGATCCTCATGACTTAAGTAGTAGCATAGGCGTATATTTTAAAGGCGAGTTGCATAGGTATCCTGTTCAGAATAATCTTAGCAAGTTATCTATATCAGATAAGATGAAATTTTACTGGAGTTATTTCAATAGGAAGAATACAGATGAAAAGGATTATGCAAATTGGGCTTATGCTAACTATGGTAAGTGGTTTTCTGATAATGTATTACTTCCTCATACAAATAAGACTCTCAAAGAGGATCTATATACAATTGATGCTGAATCTTATGGAAAGAAAGTTATCAAACTTGCATTGCTGAAGAAGCCTAGTAATTTGGCATTTAGCAATCCTGATAGGATACTTGAAGTTCTGAGAAAGAATGTTGAAAAGAATATTAAACAGGGAGAAGTATCTGAAATAAATATGCAGAATAAGTCTATGATGATAGGCGATGAAGATGAAACATCACTTTATCTATATGATAAACTTGTCAATACTATACCTATACTTAAGCTTATGAAGTTGATAGGGAACCATAGTGATGTCATAGAAGTAGCCACTAGAAGCTTACAATATAACAATATGTTTGCTTCTGTATTTATTATGCCAACTTCTATGGTTAATATTGATAAGAATATTGTATACTTCCCAGAGAGAGAATTTGCCTTCTCTAAGGTGAATATTGATAGGCGCAACGGTATAACTGTGATAGTTTGTGAGAGTTCATTTAGAAGGAATGATGAAGACAAGTTCTCTTGTTCTGCATATAGAGAGAAGTTTCTGGAGAGGATAGAGTATGACTTGAAAAAGTCTGGACTCATTAGTAGTGATATGTTTGTATCTATGCAGAGAGAC
>Ga0075125_10000705_pt1 | contig 15183 bp, 19 predicted proteins | sample AntAceMetag02UKN_FD_69810 | JGI IMG/M metagenome (GOLD analysis project Ga0075125, IMG submission 69810) | Saline lake microbial communities from Ace Lake, Antarctica - Antarctic Ace Lake Metagenome 02UKN | ecosystem: Environmental > Aquatic > Non-marine Saline and Alkaline > Saline | place... | reverse complement strand
ATATTGCTACAGTCGAAGTTATTACAGGAACAAGCGCCGTTGCCTTAACAGACGGAGCAATCCAAACAGCAATCGGTTCAGACGGATTTATCAGACTAGCAGATGTCACAGTAACTAACGGAGCGACTACTGTTGTGACAGCAAACATTGCTGATACAAGAACTAGATCAGGATTCAACGATAGTATCCTATTCAATCCAACAACAATTAATTTCAAAGTAGTAACCGCTGATCCTGCTGGTGCTGATTTGGTTGAAGGGTTAGTATGGTTCAATTCAACAACACATTATTTAAAATATTATGACGGTTCGGGTGTTGTTACTTTAATTCCCGCAAGTTATCTTTGGGGAGACGGTTTAGCGGCAAGTGGCGCTACAATTAGTGTCGATTTAGCAACTAACTCTGGTTTGAATTTTAGCACAGCAAAATTAAGAATTGGTGCGGGAAATGGTTTGGCTATTTCTGCGGGTACTACAAATGTAGATTTACGCGCAAACGCGGCTCTATCCTTTACTTCAGGACAATTAGACACTACTATTTCTGACATACAAGCAAATATACTTATTGGGGGTGAGGATGCTAATAGCTTACACAACCATAATGATAATACTGGTTACTATGTAATCGACGGACTAGACTTAACAGATTTTCACAGTTATTGGATAGGAAGTTACCCTAGTACCTTTAGTTCCTTGGGTTCATTTTATTATGTGTCTGGCGATGGAGGAGCTGGCGGTGGGGGTGCTTATGTCTATGACTCTGAATTTCTATTTGATTTTAACAATGATTTTGATTTATATTTTGATTATAAATCGGCTGATTTTCATGGACTTTGTATAGGTGTTACTACTAGTACTCCTCCTACCACAAATACAACGGTTACTGATGGTGCTTGGTTCTACATAGATTCTAGCAACCCATATTCTTGTACTTCAAACGGAGTAGCTAATACAAATAACAGTATTGCGGCAATTACAACTACTGATTGGAATAGATATCATATCAAAAAAGTAGGTAGCAATATTTATTTCTATGTAAATGGGATTCTGAAATTTACTCATAGTACTCATATTTCTACAGCAACGGATACTTCTCCAATAATATATGAATATAAGGATAACGGGGCGAATACTCAGTACTTAGCAAGAGGAAGTTTTTTCTTCAAAGGAGAAATATAAGTGGCAAAGTTTGCCTTAAAAAGATTACTAATAATTATATAACTATGTCTAAATACCAATTAAAAAAGTATTTTGAAGACGGCAATTGTGAGGGGGCGGTTAAGGTACTTCAAAAAGAATTAAAAGAAATTAGAAAAGAAAGTTCTGTAGGAGAAATTACAAACGCAGAGCAAAAACAACTATCGGAAAAAGCAAGAGGTTTATTAGAAGAAGTAACAGAATAAATTTACCCGAACTTGAAAACTGGTGGCACTAATTAGAGCATAGTTATTCACAGAATATAAAAGCATAAAAGTTGACAAAATAGGAAAAGGGTTATACAATAAATATATAGTATAGTCCTTTTTCATTAAAAATTTAACTACAGTATATGAGCAAGTATTAATAAATTCTTAACATAATCTTTTATGCCAGAAAGTATTACAAAAAAGAAGTTTTCCGTAGCCATGGCGGAAATAAATAAAAAATATGGAGAGGGTTCTTTAATCGAATTGAATAAAGAACACAAAATAAACACCGAGGTATTTCCTACGGATATTGCTTCCCTAGATTTAATCTTAGGAGTTGGCGGTATTCCAAAAGGAAAGGTAATGGAAATTTACGGTCCTGAATCTTGTCTTTCTAAGGACACGTTTATTCAATACAATATAATTGGAGATGACGGGAAAAGGTTAAACCACAAAGGAGGTAGTATTGAAAATCTTTTTAAGAGGTTCAATAATATAAAGGAGGGAAAAGCGGGAGAGCATTTAAGGACTAAAAAAGATATTTACTATACAGTACCTTCTATAAATAAAGAGGGATATGTATTTCACAATAAGGTTGCCGATGTTGTTAAGTGTGGTATTAAAGCTACTTATTTATTAACAACTAAATTAGGAAATAAACTAATTTGCACAAACGAACATAAAATATATATTGGTAATGGTAAATATGTACCTTTAGGAGCTTTAAATATTGGTGATACTATTTATTCTCACAACCAAACTCCTTTTAAAGGTAGAGAAAATAGGGCTAAGTATGCAGAAACAACTGTTGCCTATCATCCTAAGGGCATTAAAAAAGTCGTAAGTGGAAATACATATTTTAGAATTAGAAAGTCTAGAACCGTATATGAAGCTAATCTAAACAAAATGTCTTATGTTGAGTTTAGAAAGTTTTTAAATTCAAAATCAAAAAAGGAAATAAATAATTTACAATTTATTTCGGAAGGTACTGAAGTACACCATATAGACAGAGATACTACAAACGATAAAATAGAAAATCTTATTTTAGAATCTGCTGGAAAACACCAACAAAAACATGCCTTAATTAATCAATCTAAATTGAGTTTTATTCCTGTAAAAGATTTAGTAGATAGCATTGTATTTCATGGTAAAATTGAAACCTATGATATTAAATGTTTTGCTCCTAATAATAATTATATAGCTAACGGAATAGTAGTTCATAATTCTGGAAAAACGACTTTGGCTTTGCACATTTTAGCACAAGCCCACAAATACGATAAAACAAAAAAGGTTGCTTTCATAGATGTTGAAAACGCCTTTGATCCTGAGTATGCCAAAACAATTGGAATTGATAAGGACAGAATGGTTGTCAATCAGCCTAATAGTGGAGAGGAAGGATTAGACATTGTTGAAAAGCTATGCCAGACAGGACAGTTCTCAGCTATTGTAATTGACAGCGTAGGACAATTGGTTCCAATGGCTGTTGGTGCAAAAGAAATTGACGGTACAGCTAACATTGGAACAACTGCTAGGCTACTAAGCCAAACATTACCAAGGTTAAGCAACGCGGCTAGATTGTCTGGCACGGTGCTTATTTTCATTAATCAAATTAGAATGAAGATTGGTGTTATGTATGGCAACCCAGAAACTACAATGGGAGGACTTGCTTTGAAATTTGCTTGTTCAGTTCGTATTGAAATTAGAGGAAGAAAAGCTGAAGAGAAAAACGGCTTTGAGGGTATTCCAACAAAACTAAAAATCATAAAAAATAAATTAGCACCTCCGTTTCGAAGCACAGAGTTGTTTATTCGTTTTGGAAAAGGTTTTGATATTGTCGGAGACCAACTTGAAACAGCACTATCAATGGGCTTAGTAAAAAAGTCAGGTGGTTGGTACGAATACGAAACATTAAAAGCACAAGGTTGGGACAAGTTTGTCTCAGAACTATTAGAGCCAGAGAATAAGGAATTATACACAAAAATCATTAATTCATTAGAAGCTCAAAATTAAGATCTAAGCGGGGTTTGGTCTTATATAACAAATTGTATAAGACCCTTCCTATACTACGACTAGACACTAATTTTGCTACAAATAACCTATAATCTATATGGCACAAGAACCTATCACAGTTAAACTAGACAAAAACGATGTAAAAGCGATATCTAAAAAATTCCCAGGAGCAAAAGAAGCACCAATTGATGCAAAAGCAACTTTGGCAAAACTAGAAGAACAAAAGAACTATAATTTCATTCTAAACTTTTCCGATGCAAATTTTAGGACTGCCTTCCTTTGCTTTTTTGGTTTCTTATTACAACCAATAATCGTTCCTATTATGTTGCTATTAAGTTACATATTCAAAAGACCTATGAAGTTTATGGAACTACGATATAAAACAAAAGTAAATAAAATTAAAGAATTAAAAAATCAAATTAAAGTACAATCAAAAGAAGAATATTTAGATGAACAAAAATAATATGCCTATAAAAGAAAACACTAAAAGAAAAAGTATTCTATTTGTTGGAGCAAGTGGATATGGTAACTTAGGCGATGACGGATATAAAACGGTATTTAATGATTATCTGAAGGACGAGTTTGATCTATATTTTAATAGTCCTTACCCCGATTTAGAAATGGTAAAACACTGTGACCATTTAGTATTAGGTGGTGGTGGTATTATCTATGTAAATAAGACAGCTCATTTTCAGTACATGAGAATGTATATAGACGAAGCAATCAAACAAGGCAAGACATATTCTTTTATCTCTTGTGGAGTTCAGCCTACTCAAATGTTTAAGGACGATCTGATAAGAACAATTAATTTTACTGTAAAAGAAATTGCTCCTTGGAAAAAATATCTTGAGGGAGCGGAGGTGGTTACTATTAGAGGTAGTCTTGATAAAAGGATACTAAAAAAATTAGCACCTAAGGCAAATGTTGTTCATGTACCAGACGCTTGTTATTTATTAAAGCCAGTAGAATATCATTTAACAAAACCAAACGGAGGCGTAGTTATTCTAACAAACGTCAGTACAAAATTTAATCATACTAACTTCAGTAAGTATAACAACGAGTTCATTAAAAAATATGGTGAGAACAGATACTGTATCGCTTTCGCAAGAACAGACGAAGTGCCTACAGAAAAGTATGTACCAACAATAACACCGCAAGGAAATCTAGGGCAAAGGGTAAACCTAACTCCCTCAGAAGGATTGAGAATTTTAATGGATGCTGAATCCGTTATTACTTCTAGATATCATGGAAAAATATTTGCTCGTGTAGCAGGTATGCCAGAAGATAAAATACACAGCATAGACACAAGATTTAAGAGTGTTTTTGATGAGAAGCCAAACGATATCAAAGACGCAGAAGAAAATATTAACTTATTAATTAAAGCAATTTATGGAAAATACAACACCAAAAATTCATAAAGGGAAACATCGACTAGAAACTCTAAAACGAGAGTATATAGAGTCAGACGGATATACGTGGCTAGTTCGAGACAATTCTCAGATTGGAGGATTGAAGCAAGACATGTTAGGTCCTAACGAAAGAGAAGAGCATAACTTTAATGCTATTAAAAAACATGCGGATCCTGAAGGTATGTTTTTAGACATCGGAGCTAATCTAGGTGGCTTTGCAATTAAGCTAAATGATTTGTTCAAAGAAACGTGGGCGTTCGAGCCAGAGACGTTTAATTATATTGGTTTATGTGAAAACATTATAATCAATAAATTAAGAAATGTTCAGGCATTTCAAATAGCAGTAAGCGATTTTGAAGGAATGGTAGACATTACGGAGCGAGGAGGTGGATCAAAAATAGCAGACAACGAACATACCCTAGAAACATTTAATCACCACAAAGTATTATCAAAGACATTAGACTTGTTTGACTACCCATATAAAGTTTCCGTAATTAAAATTGACACGGAAGGCTCAGAAGTTCCTATTCTAAATGGAGCTAGAAATTTAATCATGCAAGATAGACCTGCGATTGTTATTGAGAGCCACGAAAAGACTTATCACGGTAACCTTAATTTACAAGGACAAATTGAAGAAATAGAACGTATTTTGAGAGAAGACTACGATTATACGTTTGAAGTTCTACTTGAAACAACCTACGGAGATAGACATTATTTAGCAGTACCAAAAGAAAAATATGAATCTAATACAATTAAAAAATAATTTCAGATATTCTGATAAGACAAAAGAGTTCAGTATAGTTTTAGAATACGAACAATATTTGAAATACTATAAAGAAGTTAAATTGATATTAGAGTCTTTTTACGCACAAACAGAAAAGAAAATTAATCTAATAATGATTAGTAAAAATCGGATTGACAGGAAAGTAACAAACAGACTATCTGTTGGTATAAATATAGACTTGGCGTACTATGAAAATTATAAAGAAAATGCAGATTTGGATTTTGTTTTTAAGAAGCGTTCTGTGTTCCTCGATTTAGCATATTGTATAGTACCCACACATGATTATCTGGCAAGAAGATTATATAGCAACTGGTATGGGTGTGTATTGATTACTAGAAATGCAAAAACTGCAAAGCTAGTAGCACACCCTTTAGCCAGTTATTTCTATAATTTTAACAGCTACGATTCTAATCTAGATATTAGTTCAGTAACGGAGTCTTTATTAGATGCTTATGCTATGTACACAACACAGCCTTTCAAATGGATCGGCAGGCTAGGGGCTAGTAGAAGTATAGCTAGAGATTTCACTTTAGATAAATTACTAAAAATTATAATTAATTATAAACCTTATGTCTAACAAAGAAGACAAATTAGGTGTTGAGCATAATGTTCAGCCTACAAAAGAGAAGAAAATAAAAGTCCTTTGGTATAGTGATTTTCTATGCCGAACAGGTTTTGGAAATGTAGCACAATCTATTATGAAAAGATTGTTGGCTACAGGTAAATATGAGTTTAAGGTAATTGCTATCAATCATAGTGGTAAGCCTTACAACGAAACAACTAGTCCTTATTACGATTTCAAAGACGTTGCTGTCTACCCAGCAAATGATAATAGGACACAAAACGCAGATTTTCTAGGCAAAGCACAATTATCTGACGCAATCACAAACGAGGAATTTGATTTATTATTTGTATTACAAGATACATTTAATCTTGTTCCGTTTCATACACTTATTCAAGAAGCACGAGCAAAGAAAGATAAACCATTTAAGTACGTGTTTTATTTTCCTTGTGATGGAGCGTTCAAAGATTTATGGGTAACTAATGCGATTGCTACAGCAGACTATCCTGTTGTTTACACTAATTATGGTAAAAACGAAATTGCAAAAATAGCGCCTGAGTTAGCAGAGAAAACCGATATTATATATCATGGCTTTGACTCTGAAAGATTTAAGGTATTACCAGAAGAAGAAAGACAAACATTTAGAAAAGAGTTTTTCAAGTGTGGCAAAGATACTATTGTAGTAACAAATGTAAATAGAAACCAACCAAGAAAAGATTTGGTTAGGAGTATAGATGCTTTTGTGAAGTTCAATAAAAAATTCCCCAATTCAAAATACTATATACATTGTTTTGCAAAAGATCCATATGGGTTTGCACTAGATGATTATTTAATCAAATATTATACGCCAGAAGAAAGAGGAAATATCATGTTTCCTAATGCAGATAAAATGGCACACGGCGGATTTCCTGAATCATTTATGAATTATATTTATGGTGCTTCAGACATGCTTATCTCTACAACGCTAGGAGAAGGTTGGGGATTAAGTGCTACAGAAGCTATGGCATGCGAAACCCCTATTATTATTCCAAACAATACTTCAGCTCCTGAAATAGTTGGCGAGAACGAAGAGCGAGGATATTTAGCAGAATCTGGTAATGAAAGCATTACTATAATGAACGACAACGAACACAGAAGACCACTAACCGATGTCAACAGTTTGGTAGAGAAAATGTGTCATGTTGCTAATAATCCAGAGGAAGCAAAAGCCAAAGCAAAGGTAGGTAGACAATGGCTGAATAATTATAGCTGGGATTCTATTGCAGAAAAATTTGACAAAATATTTGAAGGAGCGTACTGTACGCTATTAGACGAACGTAAAAAAACCCAATTAGACAAATTGGTAACAGCAGACGAAAAAATTGCAAAAGAAAAGTTGGCATACTCAAAAGATAACACTGAGGAAACCAAAACAGATGTAGCAAAAGAAGTAAAGAAAGATTAAGTGTAGAGAGGTGACCTAAAATACATTTTAGGTTGATCTTTTCAGCAAAATGTGGTATTATATAAAGAGGGCAAGAAATTGCTCTCTTTTGTTGCAATCAAAAAGTTATCCACAATTGTAAAAGTGTAATACTTGTCAAAACATAAAATATCATATATAATATATATATAAACAAATAAGCCATAAAAGGCACAAAACAAACAATATGAAAAACACAACAAAAGTAAACCCAAACATTATTGTAGTAAATGAGAACATTGTAAAAGTAAAAGATTTAGAAGGCAGAATTTATGAGGTTGTAAACATTAAAACAAATGACAAGGTAGGAATATGTGCATATGAATTTAATCAAGGTAGTTATATTAAGGTTAAAAGTTATGGGATAAATTGGTCAGCCTGTGGAACACAAAATATTAAAGACACCGAAGGATATATGGCATTAATGCAGTTAGCAATTGAAGAAGCTAAAACACAAAACGCAGAATTAGAAAATAATAAATAAGCCATAAAAGGCAAACATAAAAACAATATGACAACAAAAGCAGAATTAAGAAATTTCATTGAACATTATGGTTTAGAAGCAACAGAGGAAGCGTTGCAAGAAATTAAAGAAGAATTAGAAAATAATAAATAAGCCTAATAAGGCAAAGTAAAACAATATGAACAATCAATTTAACAGATCAAGCGGAAATGTTTACCAAGGGGCGAATCAAGCGTCTCTTCAAAGACATAAAAGTAATAACAAATTTAAGAGCGATGGTTGGGTAACCTTTTTACAGGCTAGAGATTTAGGATTAAAAATTATAAAAGGAAGTAAAGCAGTAGGTGTATTCAAAGGATTTAGTTCCGTAAGTGAATTAGACAAAAAGGGAAAGGTAAAATCCACAAGCGTACCATTAGGATTTGCCAAAGTATTCAACATAGACCAAACAGAAAAATTTGAGGCAAAAAAATAAATAAATAAATAATAGTGGGGGAGTAAAAGCCCCCCACCCTAAACAATATGAGTATTATAGTTTGCAAGCATTGTACCCAATATATAGACACAGATTTTAATGTGGAACACGAAGATGAATGTGCCTTGAATCCTACTAACATTGAAGAGCCGTTGCTTAAAGAACAATTAAAAAAGAAAAACAATAATTAAACAATATGGCAAAGAAAAAAATACAACAACGAATCAAACAATGTCGAGGATTGGACAACAACTAAATTAAAAGAAGAAGCAAAAGGGTATTATGAGGCTATATACAGAACAGGGTGCTATGGAATAACCGACCTAAGAAATTATGATGGTATAATGTACGAACTAGAGGTTAGAGGAATATCTCCTAGCACAGAATTAACCTTTTAATTGCCTAAAAAAGTTATCCACAATTGTAAAAGTGTAATACTTGTCAAAACATAAAATATCATATATAATAAGAGTGTGAATAATAAATAACCCAAAAGGGTAAACAAAAACAATATGACCAAGTTCAAAGAACACAAAGTAAAAAGTTTATGCGAACATTGTAATTCATTAGTAACATTCACAGAGGTACAAATTGGAAATGAAAAAGATGGCTATGAGGGCACAGGAGAGTATGAGTGTTCAGAGTGTGAGGAGTTAGTACAATTAAAAAAATGTGAACATTGTGGAGGATATGTAGAGGAGGATTTAATAAGCATAAGAGGAGATAAAAAGATTTGTTCTTATTGTGAAGATTCAATGTGCGGTTGTTTTGAGGAACAGGAACAAGAGCAAGAAATAGAATTTGCGTTTTAATATTAAGCAGAACAGAGTATGCGAGAAATCAGATATAGAGTGTTTATTTCATCAGACGGTAGTTCTTGGGAGAGTAAAACATCAGAGCCAAAAAAGAAAAAATTAGCAGATACCCTAAAAAGGTATTATGAAAACAAAGGCTTTTTAACAAAGCTAGAAAAAATAATAAGAACAAAAAAATAAAAATATGTTGCCATTAGAAAAGTGGGATATAGACAATTCAGACACAATAGAAATACAAAATAATATCCAGTTAGAAAAGAAAGACATAAAGGATTTATTTGAGGAAAAATCAATATCACTTCCCCGCTATATTTATCCCAGTAACAGAGCATGTCAATCAATCAATTCAGCATTATGTTAGAAACAAAGCAGACCTAACCGCCAACCAAAAAGACTGTTATGGTTTTTTAGGCGATATGTTTGAACATTATTTAGACCATGCAAAAGAAACAAAGTTTTTAGTCATGCCTATAGTGGCTAGTATACCAGACGACATATTAAGTAGCCCAGGGGCGGAAGATGCAGTAACCACAATTATTTATGGTATAAGTTCCGCGGTTGGATTTATGTTACCAAGGTTAGAGGAATTACTTTTCATTAGTACTAGTATAGTTAGTGAAGGAGAGCCAGATATGAATACAGCACAAAAGAATTTGATCACTATGGTGCTAGATATTAGAAAGAAAAAGGTAACCAAGTTAGTAGCACTACCCTTTTCAGGAAATAAAGCTCCTTTGTATTGGCTAGTAGATAAAAAATATATACCAAAAGATTCTGAAGAAGAAATAGACGAGGCAAAGTTACAACTTACTAATAAAATATTCGATGGATTATTAGCAGGTAATATGCTAATAATAGAGGATTCAATAAAACATTATGAGGGTGAAAAAAACGAGAATAACAAAAAATCCTAGAAAGAAAAAATTAACCACTAGAACCTTTGAAGTATTGGTTACTAGATTACCTTTGTGCTTTGAAATAGAAGCAGAGTCAAAAGAGGAAGCACTACAAAAAGCATATAAGGAAAATGTGGCAGACTTCATAGATGAGATAGCCAATATTAAAGTAACAGAGCGGTACGAATAAAGATATAAAACTTGACAAAGTATAAAATTTAATATATCATAAAGGTAATAATTCATAAAGATTAAGTATGGCAAAAATCAACAGATTCAAGGAGTATTCTTTGAACGAAATAGTAGCTAAGCAATTACTGCCTATTAAATATTGCTCGCTCTACAAGTTAGTGACTGGTGTTAGAGCCCCAAAAACAATTAAGAAAGGAAACCCAAATGGTAAGGGTATATGTAATGAAACCACATATAAGTCAATTAAGGCAAAACATTATAATCCACCTTGGACAGACATTAAAGGCAAAATTTTTGTTAAAGGCGAGGAGCTTATAAAATTTAAGGAATTAAATAATTTATAATTAAAACAAAATCTTATGGCAGAGAAAAAACCAAAATTATCTTACCAATTTAACGGTAAAGATATCGCTTTAGATTCCGTTATTGATTTAGACAAAGACATTTGGGAGAAGGGCGGAAACAAAATCATAACCTTGGCAGGGTTACAAAAAATTGCTGAGAAAGAACTTATTGTAGAGAAGGAATTTAGTGTAGACATAAAGCCAAGTAAAGATAATCACCAACAGCATGTGGTTACTATTTGGTTAGGAATAAAAGGTGTTACAGATAAAGACCAATGGAAACGAGGGTCAGGAGAGGCTTCTGTATTAAACACGGGTAAGATTACTAAAACCGCTGTGAAAACAGCAACAGGGCAAATTGTACAGCAGATGAAGGCAGACGAATATAGTAATGTAGATAGCAAATACAAATTTGCAATGGCAGAGAAAAGAGCGTTCAGTAGAGCGTTGATGAAAATGGTTCAGTTGTATGGTTTTTATTGTGAAGTAGAAGCAACAGCGTTTGCTAACCCAATGAATACAACCCCTAATACAGACGGGTCCTCTGACATAGATTATTAATAAAACAAACCTATGACCAAACAAGAACTATTTGATTTGATTAAGTCTAAGGTGGAAGAGGGCGTAGCAGAACACAAAAAAGAATTAGCAGAATTAATCAAACCACACAAAACAATCGACAAATTATTACAAGATACAATGTTGGCGGTTCAGTCAAAAGATGTAGCTCCTGAAGACGAATCCTTAATTCGTAATATTGAAAATAAAGTATTGCAATTAAGGGGTGATGTAGATTTTGGGGGTAAAGAGTTCAAAGACTATTCAGCAGACGAGCTTTCAAGAATAGCGGGCGACCTAGCTATTTATAAAGTAAATTTGGGTTCTCTATTTTCAAGAGTAGATTTCTACAGAGAAATGGCAGAACAATATGCTAAAGCAAAAAGATCCGCATTAAGGAATATTGCCACAGAACAGGCAACACTAAAAAAGAATAGAGCAGTAAACACAGACGAGAAACAATTAAAGCCAACAGTAGATGAAATTAAAGACGAATTATACTCTTTGAATTTACCTGCAAAGACTATCTTCGCTGTAAGACAGGAATTTTCTAATAGGTGTTTATATTTATGGCGTTCAGTAAATAGCTTGTTAGACGCTATTGAGCAACGTATTAGAGTACTTCAATCTGATAGATCAGATGCAAGGCATTATGATAACAGTATGACAGATACAAACATTAAGGATTGTTTTCAAAAAGATTTAGAGGAAGAAGAAAAGGAAATTGAGAGCAAAATAAAAGACTCTCAAAGTAGCACAGCAACGCTTGAAGTAGAATAAGTTATCCACTTTGTAAAAGTTGACAAAGCATAAAATACATACTATAATTAGAGTATAGTAAATTAAAAAATTAACAAAATTAACAAACAAAACAGTATGGCAAAAAAAGAAGTTAAAATTGGAAGCATTTCCATTAAGCCCAACTCAAGAAATAATGAGTTTGTGCCTACCGACACAGACAATTACATTTTAGGAAAAACAAAAAAAGACGTGCATTATGCCGAGAAGGTATTGTGTGGTGTGAAAAACAATTTTCCTGTTTTATTAATCGGTCCCGCAGGTTGTGGTAAAACATCATTAATAAAATGGTTAGCGTCAGAAACTAAAAATGGTTACAGAAGAATACAATTAAATGGTAGTACAGGAATAGATAATTTTGTAGGCAAATGGCTCATCAATAAAAATGGTACTTTTTGGTGTGATGGAATCTTAACAGATGCGATGAGAAAAGGGCATTGGTTATTGTTAGACGAAATTAATGCTTCATTACCAGAGATTTTATTTGTATTACATTCTATATTAGACGATGACAGAGTTTTAATATTAGATGAAAAAGATAAAGAGGTTGTTACACCACACCCCGATTTTAGGTTGTTCGCGGCAATGAATCCAGAATCAGAATATGCAGGAACAAAAGAATTAAATAAGGCGTTATTAGATAGATTTCCAATAGTATTAGAAACAGAATATTCTGATGTAAAAAAGGAAATAGACATTATTGAAAAGCATACAAAATTGTCAAAAGAATTTTGTAAAAGATTAGTAGAACTAGGAACAATTTTGAGAAAGAAAAACAAAGACCCCAAAACAGATTTGATGTGTCCTATTTCAACTCGTTTATTAATTCAATGGGCGTTATTGTGTAAAGACTTTGGTATTAAAGATGCCTCAGAAGTTTGTTTATTAACAAAAATATTACCTGAAAGAAGAAACATAGCTATAGACGAAATCAATAAGCTATTCAGAGATGAGGAGAATGTACCAATATCTAAGTTAAAGGCTACAGAGTTAAAGGCTACAGACGGAAAGACAGGAGATGCACTATTACCCGAAGAGGAAAAACCAGCATTTTAGATTAATAAATTTAATAAACAATATATGTCATTTTTAGATAATTTCTCTGAGTTTCTGGGGCAGAAGAAGAAAAAAGATGCCTTAAAAATAAGAATGAAAAGTTTAGCAAAGGATAGTCTACCTGCAGGCATTGGAGACAAATTAAAGATAACAGCCAATTCAAATAAGAACGAATGGAGTTCCGATTTACAGCACAATATCATTTCATACCCAACAGAAGGCAAATTAAGTATCCTAGAACAAAAAGATTATGAAGTTATTGCTTTCTTATTACACGAAGTAGCACATCACTTGCATACAGAACTAGATTTAAGGCAATTAAAAATAGATAGACCTACAGAAGCATATACACAGACATTAAATAGTTTTGAAGATATAAGAGTTGAGTATCAGACAATGAGTCAATACCCTGGAACATACGATAGTTACAAGAAAAGTAATATTATATCTCAACAGGCTATTGATGAAAAAGAAGTATTAAAAGAAGTGCCCGATTATATTTTATTTATCAACAACTTCATTAGAAAAGAATGGGGCATTGAACCAATATTAAATGAGAACATAGAAAAGCATTGGAACTCAAAAGAAATACAAGACGCAGTAACAAACCTTAAAGAAAGTCCTTCCACAACTAAAATGAATAATGATTTTATCTTCGATCATATCTGGAACTCTATAAAAGAATTGATTGATGATGACCCAAAGGCAGACTCAGATAATTTGCCAAAGGAATCCGATGCAAAATCCGCACTAGACAATTATGTTGATAAAGATAAAAAAGAACAATTAGAAGATGAAATGGAACAACAAGAACAGGAAGCACAAGACGACAAAATGCCCGTAAAGCAAACGGGGTCGGATACCAAAAAAGAACAAACAAAAGAATCAGAGGAAGAACAAATGAAGGCAGAACCAGATGTTAAGTCTTCAGATTATGACTGCCTTAGGGAGGAAAGACTATCCACACTTAATGATAAAGAAGACAATAAAGACGAGCTAGAAGACAATGACTATTATAATTTTTTAACCTATGAAGAATTATACGAAATGATAGAGCCCTATTTATTATATTTTAGGAAAAAATTATCTAGTATTCTGAAGGACAATAGGCTGGCTAGACAGGGAGGTACGTTTAGATCGGGTAAATTAAATACGAAAAAGCTATATAAATGGAAATGCGACGATACAAAAGTATTTAGTAGAAAGGTAATGCGCCAACATAAAGATTATAATGTTGTTCTAGTAGTTGACGAGAGTAGCAGTATGCGAGGAGAAAGGGCGTTAAATGCCACAAAGACCGCGGTATTATTAGCCGAGGTATTAGACTATTGTGGCATTCCCTTTTCAGTTATTGGTTTCAATAGCGACCTCAGAGAATACAAAAAATTAAATGAGCCATTCACTTGGGTAAAGAAAAGAAATCTAGAAAGTATATTGCCTAGCGTATCGGGAGCTACAAGCGACGCGTTTGCTCTGAATGTAGCTAGACACCATTTAGAAAACACAGTTGGTGAGAATATAGTATTTGTATTAACAGATGGAGGAAGCAATCCTTCAAGTCTTGGTATATCAGCCGAACATAAGAAAAGACTAAAAGGTAAGTATACGAAAATGGACGATTTTGATATAATGAAGGAAGTAACCGAGCTAGCAAAAAAGGCGTTTGTGGTAGGCATTGGGATTGGTAATAGTACAGAATTAGAAAACGCAGATATTTATAAGCATATTATCTCAATAGAAGACGATGATATTGATTTATTGCCGGGACGAATTCTACAATTATTGCAAAGATATATTAAGCGTGGATAAAAGAAAACAATTAATTAAATAATTTTATATAGTATGGACAAAACAGAATTAGAGTATTTACAAAAAGGTGATTTATTCGTTACAGGCGATTACTATTTATCTTGTTTCCTAAAATCTAATGGGGCAAAATATCTAGGGGTACGAC
>Ga0075125_10000704_pt1 | contig 15192 bp, 20 predicted proteins | sample AntAceMetag02UKN_FD_69810 | JGI IMG/M metagenome (GOLD analysis project Ga0075125, IMG submission 69810) | Saline lake microbial communities from Ace Lake, Antarctica - Antarctic Ace Lake Metagenome 02UKN | ecosystem: Environmental > Aquatic > Non-marine Saline and Alkaline > Saline | place... | reverse complement strand
GGTTAATGCACATCGTCACTTTTTACACATGACCCAATTTCAAAAAGGGGTAATGATATGACACGCCGGAAGGCAGAGCGGAAGGAAGCAACCCTCACGGTCAAGCGGCTGGCCGTGTCGAAACTCAAGCCGCATCCGCGCAACCCACGCATCCATCCTGACCCCGGCACGCCCGAATGGGACACACTCAAGCGGTCACTGGAGCACGACTACTTTGACCCGATCGTGTTCAACGCGGCGAACGGGATGCTGGTATCCGGTCACCTCCGCGTCAAGGTCATGCGGGCGGAGGGGTACACGCATGCGGACGCCGTGGTCGTGGAGTACGATGAGAATACGCACCTTGCGCGGATGATTGCGGCCAACAAGCCGGTTGGCAATGACGACGCGGCGGCGCTCAAAGATCTGCTGCAAGAGCTGGACACTGGCGCGGTGGACATGGGCGCGCTGACCGGGTACGCGGAAGCCGAGCTTGAAAGCCTGATGACGCAATTCCATGTACCGGAGGAAAACGAGGAAATAGACGAAGACGAAATGGGACACACCAAAAACGAGTGTCCGAAATGCGGGTTCAAGTGGTGAAGAAGCCAACCGTCATCTCAACCTTTGCCGGATGCGGCGGTTCAAGTCTAGGCTATCGGCTGGCCGGGTTCAGCGAACTGCTGGCTGTTGAATGGGACGACAATGCCGTTGAGACGTTCCGGCTGAACTTTCCAGACGTGCCGGTCTATCACGGCGACATAGCCAAACTCACGGGCGCGCAGTGCATGAGGCTTGCCGGCGGAATCAGTCAGGGCGAGCTGGACGTGCTTGACGGTTCGCCGCCATGTCAGGGATTCCCCGAGGCATTCCACTGGCGCGGAACAAAGGGAGAGTCTAAGGAGCGCATCGGCAACAGCGTCCCGCCGAATCTCATGCGGGCAATCGCCGAACATATCAGAAAGGAAATGCTATCCAAATGAGCCCCAACAAGATCCCGACACGCGCAACGATCACGCAGCTTGCCCGCACGGGCGGCGGCATAACGGAACTGTCAGACCCGGCAGTCAGGCGGCACATTAGCCAGCACAATCTGAAAAAGGGAAAGGACGGAAAGTACCACACGAAGGCCGTGCTCAACGCCATAATCGAGGACCAGAAGAGGGACGCGCGGCACATCGGCGGCGACGGTAGCGGCGCGGTGCAAAAGGTCAAGGTGACAAAGATCGCGCTGGAGTGTCAGATACTCCAAGTCAAGTTGAGCCACTTGAAAGGCGAGCTCCACTCCGTAGCGGATTGCAACGCGGAATGGGATCGCGCGGGTGTAGCGCTGCGGGGGGCAATCGACTCCTGGCAGCAACACGCGACGGCGAAGCGGCCGAAGGCAAAGGCTCTGATTGATGAGCTGTATGATTCACTGCTGGCGGTATTGGAGGTGCTGAAATGAACGCGACGCAATACGGAACTTACCGCGTCACCGGCAATTCCCCCGGCATTGATGAGGCAGATGAATGCTGCAAGTGGGTGCAGGAAACCAAGACAGCCGATGGCGCAACCGCGGGCCTAGGGTGGAACGTCACGGCAAAGGTTGACGAACCGCATACTTGCCGAACGTGCGCGGAGTGGGAATCGTGGGTCGGAATGCCTGCGTTTAGCCGCGCCACGGATGCGGCGATGTGCGGGGAATGCCCCAAACTGACTGCCGCGGAATACAGCAACGCGGTGCGGGTGTACGACGATTCAACACCGATAACAACCGAGTGCGACTTCGGCTGCATTCACTGGAGGGCGAAGGAATGAGCCTCGCCCGCATAACCGCGCACTGTACCCGCCGCACGCTCCCGAAGTCCTGGGAGTGGGCGCGGGACAATATCGACTACAGCCGCGCACCGAACTATGACACGCCGTACCGCGGGCCGTTTGATCCAGATTTGATGCCGTTCTGGCAGGAGCCGCTTGAGGCCGCGCGGGATGCCAACGTGCGGGAAATCATCGTGCTCAAGTCGTCGCGCGCCGGGTACAGCGAGAACCTGCTGCTGGTGGATCTGCGGTTCACGATGTGCCTTGCGCCAGAGCCCACGATGTACGTCACCGGCATGATGGATCTGAGCAAGTCGTTTCTGGATACGCGCGTCAAGCGGGGCATGGCGTTGTGCCAGCAGTTGCGCGACATGTACGCCGCGGCGACGGTCGTGCGGCAGGATGTCCGGCTGCCAACGATGGACTTCCGCGCGACGTGGGCCAGCTCTGACGTGGCGACGAAGCAGGACGGGTGGGCGCGCCTCTACGTCGACGAAGTAGGATTGTGCCCTGAGACGACGGTTGACATGGTGCGGCGTAGGTGCGCGGCGTACCCGTTCCATCACATCATCTTCGGTGGTTCGATCGACCCTACGCGGCCCGGCAACCCCGACGAAGACGCCAGTTTCAAGCTGTACGAAGAATCCGACAAGCGGGTTTGGATGATGCCCGACCCGAAGACCGGGCGGCTGTTTGCGTGGACGCTGGCCGGCGTGAAATGGCCGGATGACATTGAAAGCGGTCCCGCGGCAGACCTGAACCGGGTGCGCGTGTCGGCATGGTACGAGACGCCGGACGGTACGCGGATCGATGAAGCCGACCGGATGACGGTTGCGCGCAGCGGTAGATGGGTTGTCACCAACCCGGCAGGGATCCGCCGCGGGTACAAGGTCGTGGCCGCAATGGTGCCCTTTGAGGATGGCGCGTTCGGCGTGTTGGCAGAGCGATTCCTGTCTGCCAAGCACAGGATGAATCACGGTGCGCGCCGGCTGGAACGGCACAAGAACACGCTGCGCACGTACTTCGCGGAGCACTGGGCCGAGACGCACAAGGAAGAAGAGTACCAGGTTGCGGACGCTACGCTTGCCTCGCGCCGGTGCGACTACACCGGGGACAATCTGCCGGATGGCGTCGACAAGGCGGCGGGCTTCGTCTTCCTGACGGCGGACTGCCAGAAAGCCACCTTGCCGTGGGTGGCGCGGGTGTGGGTGCCTGCCGATGATGGGACGCTCGATGCCTACCTGATAGGCTACGGGTACTGCCCGTCATTCCCCGACCTGTCGGCGCTATGCGACAAGGTCAACCCCGGCAAGGTCGGGCAGGACATTAGCTATCCGAGCCGGGCCTTTGACGTGGCGCGGTGGATGTCAGAGCACTCCGACCAGGTTGCGCTTGGCCGCGGGGAATGGCAAGGCGGGATGTGCTTTGCGCTGCGCGGGTCGGCCACCATGAAGGCCACGCCAAACGACACGATTATCCGCGACGCATACGAAGGCAAGGCGCGGCGCAGGGGCGGGCTGTACGCAGAGACGACGTACATATCCGACATGTTTCGCCTTTCCCTGCTCGAAATGATGGACGGCAAGAGCGTCCGCGTGCGGTGGTGGCTACCGGCGGACATTGGCGACACGGAGGCGGGGGTTGACTACCTGGCGCAAGTGACCAGCACGCGGAAGATCAACGGCGAATGGGTTGAACCGAGCAACCGGCAAGATCACTTCTGGGACTGCGAGGTTGAGCAAGTGGTCTTGGCGCATCAAATGGGGATGGTGTAACGAAAGGGGGCAAGCGGCAAATAGACGGCGTTTCAGATTGGGCAATCAAACGAGAGAGGAAAAACATCATGGCTATCGAGTTGAAACCGATCAAGAAGGCAAGCATCACGTTTTGGATCAAGGGCACCGCTCCGATGATTCAGCACGCATGGGGCGAAAAGGGGCTGACGATGATGCGCATGACCGCGGCCGAACGGCGCAAGGTCAAGAAGGTTGCGCGTGACCCCGAGGCAGAAGCGCAATCCGCGATCTACCGCACTGAGGGCGGGGATTACGGCATCCCGGCAATGGCGTTCAAGAGCGCCGTTATCAGCGCCGCGCACAAGGACATCGGCATCGAAAAGACGCTGATACGCAAGTCCCTGTTCGTGCTGTGCGACGACAAGAACATGGTGCTGCCGATGGAGACGGACAAACCTATCGTGCGCGAAGACATCGTGCGCGTCGGAATGTCGCAGACTGACCTGCGATACCGGCCGGAGTTCAGGGCGTGGCGGGTGAAGGTAACGGTCGAAGTGAACGCGGACGCCCTGACGGCGAAGGATGTCGTCAACCTGGTCAACATCGCCGGGTTTGGCGTTGGCATTGGGGAATGGCGTCCCGAGAAGGGCGGCGACTATGGCCGCTTTGTCGTGGATGAAAGCGAACCCGTGAAGACGCAGGTTGGCGATACGGTCAAAGCGGTTGACTTGTTGGTTGGGTGAGCGAGGCAGGCGAGGCTCGGCGAGGCGAGGCGAGGCGGGGCGGGGCGGGGCACGGCAGGCGTGGCACGGCCAGGCTCGGCGAGGCGCGGCGCGGCATGGCGGGGCAGGCGAGGCCCGGCGAGGCTCGGCGAGGCGAGGCGGGGCGGGGCGGGGCATGGCACGGGTAGGCGGGCGCAGGGAAACTTGCGTCCGCCTTTTGCCGCAAATAATAGTTGACTTCCGCGCCGCAATCTGCTATGTAGCAATTTGAACACTGGGAACGGTAGGCGTTTAGCGGCGCTGAACCGGGGATGATTTCAACGGCATGTAGGTGCCTACACATCTACTGGCCGTTTTTTTTGTCTCCCCAGTCGATTTCGCGGACGAAAGGGCACGCAACGAACGCATACGATAAAACCTACGCCGCGCGGCGACTGGCAAATACGCTGGAGTCGCCCCTTCGTCCGTTCACTTTCCGCAACTCCCGAGGGTAACGCATGGCGACCTACGCGCTGACTGCCGAAGTGACCGCGCTCGTGGCGGCATGGCTACCGTATGCCGATGGGATCACGCACGATACCGCCACCACGCAAGCAAACCTCATCCTCGAAGCAACCCTCGCCCTGCACGAATGGGGTGACGCGCGGTTGGCGCTAATCAATATCAACGCATCCGCCGCGTCAAGCTACTCGTCCGGCATAGGTTCCAGCGCACAGAAGCGGGCACGGGCCGATGCGCAGTCCGCCGTTGACCTGGCGTGGAAGAAGTTTGCCGACCTGTGCGCGCAAGGATCGCAGGACGATCTACCCGAAATACGCGACGACTCAATCGCATACTGGGATCTGTCATAATGGCACCGAAACAACCGCCGAAACAATCCGTGATGGACAAGGTAGCGCGGCACTTCCCCGGCTGGGCATTGCGGCGGAGCCTCGCACAGCGCAACCTGGATATGCTCTCCAGCGCGGCAACGCACCCCGGCTACGATGGAGGCCGGCCCGATCGGCGGCAGCAGGAATTGCTTTTCCCCTCGAACAGCGAGGAAGAGTCCATCTACTGCTATGACTACGACCAGATGCGCGCACGGGCCATGAACCTCTACCGCAACGACCCATTCACGCGGTCCATCGTGGATACCGTGGTCCGGTACATGGGGCAGTCGCGCCCGAGCGCCAAGACCAGAGACCCCGAGTGGAACAAGCGCGCTGATGAGTTTTTCAACGACCGTTGGTGGGATCAGGCCGACGCACGCCGCCGGCCGGGGGTTGACTTCGGGACGCTGCAAAGCCTGTGGGACCGCACGGCATGGATGCAAGGTGACATGCTCTCCGCGATCTGGGAAGGCGGCCTGTACCCGTATGAGGGGATACAGATCGAGACGCCGCCCGACCTACGCGGAGACAAGTCCGTTGTCAATGGCGTCCGCGTGCAGAAGTCAATCCCGAACCGCATCACGCATTTCTATGTCAAGAAGCCCGGATCCGGGTCCAGATTCACGCGGCACACGAAAGGCGACTATCAGCGGTTCAGGCAGTCGCAAGTGTTCTATTCGCCGTCCCGCTATTGGCGCATTGCGATGCTTCGTGGCGTGCCCGAGTTGCATAGCGTGATTGACGCCCTCGATGCGTTTGACCGGACGAACTGCAACGTGGCGAGCAAGATCCAGTTTGAGTCGCAACTGTGGACGATTGAGCGCAAAAATGCCATCACGGGCGGCGACCGCAAATGGTCAACTCCGGCCGGCGGGGACTCAGCAACCGAGATTACGAAGGGCAAATACGGGATGCGGGTCAAGACCTCCGGCGACCCGAGCAAGGATTTCGTCATGGGCGGTCTGGAAAACCCCGGCGCGCAATACGTGCCCTACATGGAGTTTGCCGCCCGTGTCGTATCGGCCGGAATCGGGTTGCCCTACGACATCGTGATGCACATCTACAACTCCAGCTATACGGCATCCCGCGCGGCCCGCTGCGACCTCAAGGCGTTTGTCATGGAGCGATGGCTGCACCGCGGCAAAGTGTTCTGTCAGCCGGTGCGCAACTGGCGAATCGCCAAGGCGATCAAGGAAGGCGTGTTGCCGCCCGCGCCCGTAGACAAGGCAACCGGAATCTCGGAATGGTGGAAGTGCGACTGGAGCCTGCCGACGTTTGAACAGATCGACCGGGTAAAGGATTCAAATGGTGACAAGGCGGAATGGGGCATGGGGCAACTCTCGATGGGGGATATGGCGCAGCGCCGAAACTCGACGCTGGCAAAAAGCCTAGATGCCCACGATGAAGACATGCGCGAAATCAAGCGGCGCGCGAATGCACTCGGCGTCAGCATGAATACGTACATGGGCACCCTGTTTGACTTGGGGGCGGAACCCGAACTGGAAATTTCCAAACAGAAGGCGCGGGACGAAGATGATGAGGACTAGAGCAACAACCAGGAAGGATACGTGATGCCTCTTGAAACTGACAACGAAGCGGCGCGCCTGATTGAGTCGCGCATCCGCACGCGGCGCAGACTGCGCGCAACCATCCGTCCGCCGATGAGCGGGCACGAAACCGACGCCATGAAGGCGAGAATCAAACCAGGGGTGACGCCGTGCATCTGAAAATGGTCAACGTCCTTGCCGAACTGTGGGCGCGCCCCACGCTGATTCAGCCGCAGATGCACAAGCAAATCTGCGAGATCGTCTACTCCCACATGAACGGGGACGCGCATTCGCCGGGCGGGCGGGTTGACCAGTTCTCCGCGGACATCGTATCGCTTGCCGATGGCGTACACCACGACAAGGAAAACGACACGTATTGCGGGTATCGCAACGGCGTCTTTGCGCAGGACGTTCCGGCGGGTATCTCAATCTCGGACGGCATTGCAACCGTGTTTTTCCACGGCGTAATTGCAAAGCGGGTTTCCGGCGTGCGCGGGTCCAGCGGCGTGACCGACGCGACAGACCTTGAAGAGGCGGCGCGGTTTGCCCTGACGAGCGATGAAGTGGCGGGCGTGCTGTTGGACATCGACAGCCCTGGCGGCGCGGTGACTGGCACGCCCGAAGTTGCCGAGATGATAAAGACCCTCGGCAAGCCGGTCGTCGCCTACACGGATTCGATGATGGCATCCGCCGCGTATTGGATCGGCAGTCAGGCCAGTTCGGTCATGGCGAGCCCGTCCGCGCAAGTCGGAAGCATCGGCGTGTATATGGCATGGCTTGACACGACGCGAGCGTTTGAAATCCAAGGGTACAAGACCGAGCTAATCAAGCACGGCAAGTTCAAGGCGATGGGCGTGGACGGAATCTCATTGACGGATGACCAGCGGACAATGCTGCAGGAAGGTGTTGACGACGTATACGACTGGTTTGTTGGCGCGGTCAATGCGGCCCGATCCGGCATACCGGCGTCCGCGATGGAAGGGCAGGTGTTCTATGCGGAAGACGCCGCGGGACAGAATCTTATCGACGCAGTAGGGACGCGCGATGAAGCCATTGCAGAGCTGCGCGATCTCATTGAACAGGCGAAGGAGACAACCGGAATGACAGCGAAAGATGCAAGGGACGGACTGGCGCAGAAGACCGCGGAACTGGACGCACTCAAGGCGGACGTGGCAATCAAGGAAACCGAAGCGACCGAAGCGACCGCGGCGCTGAAGAGTGACCATGCCGCGGCACTGGCGGCCAAAGACAACGCGTTGGCCGAGAAGGACGCGCAAGTCACGGAACTGACCGGCCAAATTGACGTGCTGAAGACGGGCACCGCTGGGCTCACGACGCAGGTTGACGCGCTGACCGTGGCCAAGGATGCAGCCGAGACGCGCGCCGTTTCCGCCGAAGCAAAGCTGACCAATCCGGCGTTTGAAGCCGCCGCGAAGACGCAGGCGGAAAAGCTCGCAGAATCGGCCATTGACGCCGAAGCGGACGCAGCCGAAGCGCAGGCAGAAGCCGCCGATACCGCGAAGACGGCGGGCACATGGGCCGAGTACCTGGCCATCGAAGACCCGGCGAAGAAGACGGAATACTGGACCGAGCACAAGGCGGAATTGCGCGCGGCGCAGAAGTCTGCCGCAAACGAAAAGGAGTAATCGACGATGAAGAAAGCAATCATTCCCACCCTGGCGGTCTTGGCATTGTTCGGCGTTCTGGTCGGCCTTGCCGCATTCACGGACCTCAACAGTCCGCAGTACTACGGCAAGACTGGCGACAAGGTACGAGCCGAGGCGATTGACGCAAACTTCACCGCGCTGGAGGACGGAACGGAGGCCATCAACGGTGCCGCGATTACAAACCTGGCCGGTGGCAACATCGCGTCGGGCAATATCGCCGTGGCAAGGATTGCAACCGCGCTGACGGCCCCCGGAACCATCGGCAGCGTCACTCCGGCGGCGGGTGCGTTCACCACGCTTGCGTCAAGCGGCGAGGCCAGCATGGCAGGCGGGCAGGCGATACTCAAGGACGGTTCGCTGGCGTCGGCGCAGACGGCCACGAACAACGCGCCGATCCTGTTGGCTGGAACGATTGTTCAGCTTGACGCGACGGGCGGCATTAACCTCGCCACCAACACGATTACGCTGACGAGTCTCGGCACCGGCACGAATGGCGTGTTTTACGTCATCAACACAGGCACGTCGAACCTGTTGGCGATTGCCCAAACCGGAACGTGGAAGTCACCGGCCGTTGAGCTTGGCACCAACGAGGCAATGACCGTTATCGGCATTGCTGGCTCGTTCTACGGCATCGAGTAACCATTCACCGGCGGGGCGCGGTACTACCCCGCGCCCCGCCAAAAGGAGGCGCACCATGCGCAGACTGATTGCAACAATGATCGTCATGGCGGCGCTGGTCTGCGTAGCCCGCGCCGGCTGGCACGAGAAAACGGTAACGTGTACGCATACCGGGACCAATACCGCCCTTGCCATTACGCAGGACGTGTCGGTCGTAAAGGGCGAAGTGACGGCGCTGCATATCATCCTCGATACGGCGACCGACGTGGATGTTGACGTGACGGCGCAACCCGCTACGAGTACCGAAACGGCAACAACGCTCTACACCGCCGATGACGTGACCGCGGATATAAAGGTCTACCCGGTATTTGACCAGCACTCGGCAGCCGGGGTCGCGCTGACCAATGACCCGCCGCGGCCATATATCTGCATTGGGGACACGATACGCGCAGTGATTAGCGACTGGGCGGGCACGACCAAAGTTGTGCGCGTGCGAATGATTTGGAACGACGACGAATAGACGATAACCGGAAACAGAAAGGACGACCACAATGCCGAACACATGGAACGGGATGACCTTCACGAACATCGCCCGAGAGGGGTTCAGTGCCTTTAACCAGGCGCTTGCACCGCTGGGCGTATGCAGCACCGACTTCAGCAGCGAGGCCGTGGGCCAGGGGACGATTGTGCAGACGCGCATCGTGCCCGCCTCCGACGCCGCCGTGGACATGTCGGACGCCGGAAACCTTAACGGCTCGACCGCGTATGACCGCGAAGACGCAAACATCATCAAGGACATCTCCACCACGGCCGTCACGGTCACGCTGAACCAAGCGCCCGCGGCCGGGTTCGTGCTGGAGGATCATACCGCCGACACGTTGAGTGCCGGGGTGTGGGAAGATACCGCCAAGCGCCTTGTGCGGCAGAAAGCGTATGCCGTCGCCAACTTCTGCGTCAAGGCGGTTATCAACTCCGCGATTGCGGGCACGTTCACGAACACCGCAGTCTATACCGGGGCCGCGTCGGCGTTCGATATGGATGACGTGGTTGACGCTGGCGAGGCGTGCAAGCAGGACGGATGGGATGCCGGGTCGACGACCTACATGGTGCTCGACACGGCCTATGCCGCCGCGCTGAAAAAGGACAACGCGATCCAGGACTTGAGCGCGTCGGGCATCGGCGTGGTCAAGGACGGTCTGCTGACCAAGCTCGACATGTTCAACGTGCTCGAAGTGCCGGTCATGCGGAACTGCACGACGTTCTACGATGCGACAGCCTACGGGCGCGGGTTCGTGTGCAAGCCCGCTGCGATGGCCATTGCGATGCGGCCGATCAAGTCGCAGGCACCGGACAAGCTGGCCTGGTACGAGATCATGACCGACCCCGAGAGCGGCGTCAGTCTGGTCTACCGCGCTCACTACTCGGCGCGCTACGGGAACATGTATCATGTGTTCGAGACGTTCTTCGGCGTTGCGGAAGCGCAGGTCGAGGCGCTGTCCCTGATTCTCAGTCAGTAACCGCAGGGAGGAATCATGGCAAAAGTTGCAGTCACGATTGCCGAGCGACCGATCGGGTCCGGCAAGTGGGACGTGTTGGCAAGCCCGTCGAATGACGTGCAGGCCCAGCGCGACCTCGTTGACGTGCTGGTCACGGAGCACGGGGTCGGAAACGACCGCGTGCTCGTGCTGACCCAGTACGGCACCAGCAAGCGCAAGAAGATCGCACTGCCGGCCGAGATCAAAGGGCCGATGGATGCGAAGGCCGTGACCAAGACGGTTGCGGTGGCCAAGAAGGAGAAGGCCAAGGTGGCGGCGGCAAAGGCGGCCGCGGTAGAGAAGGCGGCCAAGGAACCGGTCGAGGACAAACCGGCAGAAGAAGACAAGCCGGCCGAGGAAGCGGCCGAGCAGGAAGTTTAGCGTTCAGCGGGGCCGGTCCGGTCGCCCTCCTCCTCTCTCCCCCGGACCGCGCCCCGCCTCTTTGGGTGGGTGATGGCAAACGCTATGGGCATAGACTTTGCGGCAGACGTTGCGGAAGCGGCGGCAGACATGGGAACCGTCCTGACGTTGGACGCGCAGACCATCACCGGCGTATTGAGCATCATCCGTACGCCGCGCCGGGTGGAGGAAGATGGCGTTTGGACCGAATCGGATGCGCAGTTTTTATGCGTGGTGGCGGACTGGACCGACTCGACGTTGCCCGCGCTGCAAAAGACGGTGAGCGTGCGCGATGTGAATTACTACGTGGAAGAGATCACGCAGAACGAAGACGGCACAACCGCCGTTTTGTCGTTGCGGAGGAAGGCATAATGGCCGCGTCGTCAATGTCCCTTGACCTGAAAGTCCGCAACGTGCGGGACGTTGATCGTGGGTTGCGGGCATTCTCTAAGCGGTTCGGGGTGGACGTGAACTTCGTATGCGCGGACCAACTCCGGTTGTGGGTCAAGGATTTGATCGGGCCAAAGGTCACGATGCCGGCCAAGAGCGTGAAGGGCAAGGCGCAGATTGCGGACGACCTAGAGAACGTACTTGCGCCAGTGCCGCCCGGCGCGAAGGTTATCAGACTGGCGGACAAGACTTTAATCAAGGCTGTGAGCGGGGCGGTATGGGCGACGGAAGCAGGCGGGCATACGGATTCGGAGAGTCAACTTGAGTCGGTCCACCAGGAGCGCAAGCTGCCAATCCGCACGTCGCGCGGGCGGGTCCGGTTCGGGCGGCCGGAGTACAGGTCGAACGGGCTGAAGATCGTGCCGAAGTTGCACGCGCAGCAAGCCCTTTATCGGCGCTACAGGCGCAAGGTGCAGTCCCGCGTCGGGACGCTAAAGAATGGATGGGCGGACGCATTGCGTGAGTTGGGCCGTTACGTCCGCGCATCGACAAAGATTCCCGCGTGGGTGCGCAAGGCTCCGCGCGTGTCCGGTACTGCATCAACCGGGATGGGGGAAAAGGGCGGACAGGTGAGCGCGACGAACAACGTGCAAAACGCTGACGTGATGTATCGGTCATGGCTGCCGACGACGCGCCTCAAACGGTACAAGGATATTCGCGGCGCGATGTGGAAACGGGCCAACAGACTGATTGCGCAGTTCAACGCGGGGGGCGTGTGATGGCCGGATCATGGGCGAAAACGTGGGAAGCTACCGAGGAGCGCATAACCAAATGGCTCGCCTCGCAGCTCGGGCAGACCTACGGCAAGAATGCCTACGTCGGGGAACTGCCGAAAGACTATGAGTACAGCGAGAAAGAGGGCATGTGGTTTTTCGGAATGCAGGGCGGCGGGGAACCGCTGGACTACGAATCGAATATGAACACGCCCGGCGGCTGGAACGTCCGGCAGATGGCCGCGGAGTTTGAAGGATTTTGGCACGAGCGCAAGGACGCTATCGGCGTTGCGGGCAGGCTGATGGACCTGCTACCCGCCGCCAAGTACGCCGTCAAGAAGGTGCAGCGGATCAAGGCGACCACGGAGCCGGCGATTGCGCGGGCGACGATCACGAGGAAGGCGGACCAGGACGAAGGCGGCGATATGCAGGGCTGGAGCGTCCGCATCGAACTGGAAGTGACCTACGAAATGGACACGGGATGAGCGCGCGCAAGATCACCATTCTCGGATTCGGACCGTCGGCGGCAACGCATCCCGACCTTGCCGCGGCGGTTGCCGGTCGCGAAGTGTGGACGCTCAATAACGGGTGGCAGTTGTGGGACAAGGCCGGGATCAAGGCCGACCGCTGGTTTGCGCTGCATACGCCCGAAGCGATCACTCAGACGTATTATGACCAGCAAGGGCACGACCCCTGGACCATGCTCGACGTTCAGGGCTGCCCGGTCTTCATGCGGTATCCGTGCCCGTCACGCATCCGGCATTCGGTAGGCTATCCGTTCCGCGAGGTGTTCGGCTTTCACCGGAGCAATTTCTGCCTTGGCTCGCCGTCGTACATGCTGGCCCTCGCGCTTTACGAGGGCGTCAAGGACATCGAGAGTTTCGGCATCGACATGCAGGACGACGCCCACAGGCAACAGCAATCATCGTGGGCCTACTGGTGCAGCCGGGCGCAGACGCTTGGCATCAAGATGGGCGGTACGTCGCTGCACTGGATGCGTGAGCCCGAACTTGACGCCGGACTGGTTGGCTTGCGGGAGTGGGTTGGTGACGTGTTAACCGGAGCGGCACCATACACCTTCGAGGAAGTCCGCGTGCAGGCGAAGTGCGACATTGAGCGCGTGGCGAAGAAGCCGGTCGCCGCGCACCTTGGCGGGCACTGCGGCGTCACGCATATTGACGTTGGCGCACTTGGCTACCTGAAGACGCACGAGGGAGTCAAGAGCATGATCGACATTGGGTGCGGGCCTGGGGACCAAGTACGCGCGGCAATGTCGTTGGGGATGGACGCCGAAGGAATTGACGGGGACTGGACGTGCCGACCGAAGATCCTGCACGACTACACGACCGGCCCGCTTGACCACGACCCGGTTGACCTGGCGTGGAGTTGCGAGTTTCTGGAGCACGTCCCGGAATCGTGCGCAGAGAACTACATGCGGACGTTCAGCGCGGCGCGGATCGTCGTTGCGACGGCAAACCCGAACCCCGGCCGGTGGCACACAAACCCGCAACCGCGGGAGTATTGGGCCAAGCTGTTCGAGGCGCACGGGTTTTCACTGGACGAGGAATTGACGGAAGCAATCAGGAAAGAAAGCACGATGAAGCGGGAGTTCATGCGCGAGACCGGCATGGCGTTTCGTCGGGCAGAAGCGGCATAGAACGAAAGGCGGTGCATCATGGCAGAACTGACAGTCGGCGGCCCAGAGGCAACAGACATGTTCAGCCTCGGCGAGACGAACGGATACTATGCGCAGAGCAGCAACAACGACGACCAGACGAGTCTTGCGCAGGCGCAGGGCGCGAAGGGCGACGTCATAGCGAGTCAGTTGCACGGCGAAATGAACGCGGTATCGTGCGTCTACAAGTACACCGGCAGCGATGACATGTACGATGCGACGGACGCCGCAAAGCGGACGCTCCCGCTCCCCGGTGAGTTGAAAAACTCGTTCATCGTGGACAGTTCGCAGGTCGCATATTCCAACACTGACTGGCCGACGCTTACCGTGACGGGGCACAACCACGACACGCAAGCGCACGACACCGGCCTTGCGACGTATTCGCCGTCTATCGCCGTTCCTGGCGGATTCGGATGCCCCGGACTGCTGGCTAATACCGATTCAACGAGTGCGCCGATTTCCGAGCAGTTCACGTTGAGCGCGGATCACGTCGACGCCGACAATGAAGTTGGCGATCACCTGGCGGGCGCATCGTTCGGCGGCAAGGAAGAGTATGCCGGGGAGTACGTTGGCACGCCGACGCTGACGGATACGGGGTGGTATCAGACGAGCAGCGCCGCCGCGGACGCCAGCACGGAGTTCGACAGCACCAGCGTGGCCTACGAGAAGCCCATATCGAGGGACACGTAATGGATAAGCGATTGACGCCAGAGTGGCAGGCCCGGTACGGCGTGAAGAAAGGCGGCAAGGGGAAAGATGCAGACGGTGAGCATAAACCGCGTAGCCGCAAACGGGCTGGACGAGTTGCGCGGCCGGGGAGTGGACCCGACGCCGAGTGACGTTGTCTGGCTGCACGAACTTGGCAAGCGCACAGAAGCCGCAATCGGGGTATCGTCCGCATCGAGCGTGCTTGCCCCGGTGCGCGCTGGCAACGTCGTGCTGTGGCCGTTGAGCATCGGCGCGGGCGAGTGGTACTCCGAGATCGTCTACCCCGCGTTTGGCGATACCGAGTTGAGCCTTATCGGGCTTGCCTATGCACTGGCGCACTCATACCGCGTCGACGTGCTGTTGCCGCTTGCCGATCCATCCGCAATCCGCCGCGTGCTGGCCAAGTGGAAACGCGGGATGGAATGCACCGGCGACGAACTTGCATCCGCGATCAACGGGCTACTCCCTGCCGCCAAACAAAAGCCTAAGCATCCGCACGATGAAGGGGCTTGCGGGCGCACGGACTGGGACGCCGTTATCGGATACCTCGTTGCCAAGGTCGGCAACACGCCCGAGTTCTGGCGCTGGCACGAATCGCGGGACTACGTGCTGCGGTTGCTTGATATTCGGATGCACATTGACAAAGAGCTGACCGGCAAGCTGCCGGACGAAAGCACCGAGGCATTCAAGGATTTCCGCCGCGCGATAGTGGCAATCATCCGCGCACACGAAGGCAATGCAGATGGGCAATAAACTCAAGATCATTCTGGA
>Ga0075125_10000703_pt1 | contig 15199 bp, 23 predicted proteins | sample AntAceMetag02UKN_FD_69810 | JGI IMG/M metagenome (GOLD analysis project Ga0075125, IMG submission 69810) | Saline lake microbial communities from Ace Lake, Antarctica - Antarctic Ace Lake Metagenome 02UKN | ecosystem: Environmental > Aquatic > Non-marine Saline and Alkaline > Saline | place... | reverse complement strand
CTGGCATCCGGATGATTCACCACGGTGAGGGTGAGGAGCACGATACGTTCCGGAGGCAGGCCCAGATACGGATAGGTGTACACTCTATGCTGATGAAGTGGAACCACAGGTTCCACGGCGTGTGGGATTATGATGACCTGTGGAGCATGAGCTGGGATGACTTCCCGCCCAACGCTGCGTTCCGGCGTAAGCTGGCATCGTGGTTTGCTGGTGAAGCTCAGAAGTTGGAGCTGCGCTACCGTGGGCTAGGCGAGCTGAAGGATGACCCGCATTACGCAGGGGCGGTTCCGGAAGAGATACGCAAGGTGCATACCGCACTGAAGACCTGCGAGCTGAATAAGGGCCCAGAGCCGTTTCAATTTCCAGGACATTGGGGCCAGTTCGAGCTGGTTAAGACCATCAGGCCCCGCTGCAGAGAGCGCGAGCAAGAGCTTATCACTCTCATGCAGAACAACTTTGTGTTCGGCGGAAAGGATAGGTTAGAGCAGCAGCTGCGTGATTGTGCTAAGAGTATGGACTACGACCTGTCGGAGAAGGAGCTGAAGGAGCTGATGGACACGGCTCCCGTGGATTACAAATGGGATAGAACTCCCATCTACAGAGAGGAATCGAAATGAGCAAGGAAGTCAGCATAGTCTCTAGCACGTACAGGTCAGTCGCGGACACTAAAGCATTCGTGGAGTCTGTCCAGAAGAACACGAAGGTTCCCTACGAACTCATCATGGCAGTGAACGGTCCGGTAGACGAGGACCTAGCTCAGTATGCTAAGTTTTTGGAGCTGAGGGGTGACGCGAAGATTTTGTGGAATCCTGACAATATCGGTGTCCGTTCGTTTGGTCAGGTCATGCACTTGGCGAACACTGACTTCATCTTCCGGTGCGATAGTGACATAGTGATTCAGGAAGAGGACTGGACTACGAAGATGATTGACCAGCTGACTGTTTCTAACCAGGAGCTGGGCGGTGTTGCGGCGGTAGGGACTTCAAATACACACGGCCACATGATACGGAGAAGTCCGCACACCATTGAAGTCGACAAGATAATGTCAAACTGCATGCTGATTTGGGAGCCTGCGGTGCGTGAGATTTCTGCGAAGCTTTTAACAGAGCTTCCGCGAATGTCGGAGTACTACCATAAGAAGTTGGCGGCAAAGAGTGAAGGATACGAAGGCGAGCTAGGAGACCTAGAGGCTACTCTAAGGTACGCTGCATACCACGCCCCGTACTGGGACGTGCATTTCGGTGGGCTGAACGAGGCCCTCGGGTACGGCTCGGACGACATATGGTGGAGCATCCTGGCGAGGTGGGCCGGGCTAAAGTTGGTGACCAGTGATACTCGCGTGTTTCATAAGGATGCGAGTGCAAGACCTGAGTACAAAGAAGAGCGACATCGGTTGGTGTTTCGGGGGTTCCAATACCTCCGGACGAGCTTGTCTTTAATCATGGACGAGTGGCGGCAAGAGAAGTGGATGGAGTTGCCGAACAACCTTCCGGTGTTGGTTGAATATAGAAACTCAGGAGAACAACTAACGAGGCGATGAATCTTACTCGTAGGAGTTCGGAGGTACATAGTGACTTGGAATGAAGAAGAATTAGCTTTCATCAAAGCTCTTTGGGAGAATGAAAATTCACTAAGCTGGATGGACGTTGCTGACCAGGTAGGTGCGAAGTTTAAGAAAGAGGCTAACCCAGAAGCGGTGCGCAGTGCGTACCGACGCTGGCGAGATGTGGGGTTTACTGGCGCAGACGAGACAACTCTGAACAGGGCTAAGCAAGCAAGGTCTGCGCAGAAACGCAGCTCGCACAATGCTCGTACCCTCAGGCTCCTGTTGGATGCCAGAGAGGACGAGCAGCTGGTCCTGGAAAGGATAAAAGAGATTGTCGCTAAAGTCGGGAAGGTTAAGACCCCGAAGCCCCCGAAGAAGTACCCGAACCGATTCCCAATGGTTATGGAGCTGTTGCTGTCTGACCTTCACTTTGGCAAGCTAGTCAAGGAAGACAACGAGCCCTGTTTTAATGAGAAGATTGCACGGAACAGGTTGAAGCAGGTTACCTCTGTGTTCTTGAAAGAGCTGCACATGGCCCAGAAGCACTACAACGTTGAGCGTATCGTGGTGGCTCTGCTTGGGGACATGATTGAGTCTTTCGAGATGCACAACATCGAGAGTGCTAGAGGGTGTGAGTATGGAACGGCGAAGCAGATATGGGCGTGCATTGACGCTCTCCTGTTTGAGGTGTTCCTCCCCTTGGCCGAGACTGGAATACACATAGATGTTCCGGCAGTTACTGGAAACCATGACCGGAGTGAGAGAAAGAGGACGTACGAAAACCCGGGCGAGAACAACTGGACCTACATCATTTACAAGACACTGGAGTCTATGCTGGTAGGGAGAGGGTACAAGAACGTCAAGTTCATTATCCCTGCGTCTCCGTACTGCACGTTAGACATCTTCGGATACACGGTTCTGTATGAGCACTTCGACAACGTGCGTGGTGCTTCAAGAGAGTCCTTTGACAAGCTCATGCGGAAACGAGGAAGGCAGTTAGGTCGGATGGTGGACATGATGCGGGGCGGACACTTCCACGAATACAATATGTACGGTAACGGGGAAGTTATTGTGAACGGGTCGCTGTCTGGCAGTGACTCATTCGCGGACGTCATTGGCTACAAGAGTGAGCCTTGCCAGGTGCTGAACTATTACTTGGACATCCCAGGTAAGGTCGGCAAGAAAAAGAAGTTCCATAAGACGTTCGGCATCGAGCTGGAGTAGGGCGAGTGCCTGCCTGTGTGCTTCCCCAGACACAGGCAGGCAGCGCGGGAGACAACATGAATAGAGTTGTGGGGTGTACACGAGTCAAGGACGGCATTAAGTACGTGAAGCGTTGGATGGAGATGATGCTTGTGCTGTGCGATGCGGTTGCTGTGGTGGATGACGGGTCTACGGATGGGACCACTGAGGTCCTGCAGGAGTACGCTAAGCGAGACAACGTAATCGTGCATTACAACCAGAACCTCCCCAGGCATGGTGGCAGGGACTTCAAGATACTGGAGAGGATGATTGCTCCCTTGCAGCCCGACTGGGTGTTTGCCCCGGACATAGACGAGTTCGTAGATGTCGAGGACATGTGCCTCTTCCGTTATTTGATGGTGCCGCACCCTGAGGTGCAGGGCTGGACGTTTCCTTTCTACTACCTCTGGGATAACGAGACTCAGTACCGTGGGGATGGGGACTACGAGAGGTGTCACGTGATACGGCTCTTCAGGTACAACCCTAAGCTGTCTCCGCCTGACCGCGCAGCCCACGCTCAGATGTGCTCGGACGACCTTGACCGTAAGCTCATCCGAGTAGCTCCGGTTCGCATCGTGCACTTGGGGTACATGGATGCGGAGGACAGAGAGCGCAAGCACCAGTTTTATACGGACAGGGACAAGGACCCGAAGAAGGCAGGCGCGGGGGTAGACAGTTACGACCACTTAGTGCAGGAGCAGGTGGAGCTGTACCCGTACATCAAGCGCGACCATTGGAAGACTATGGTGTACTCGTACACCGAGAAGGTTTCGGACAGCTGCATGGAGGAGTTGCTATGATTGAGCCCGTGTTTCAGATGCCGCTGCGCGTACAGATAGGCGAGGAGCCGCTGCTGCCTGGGTTTGTTCCGTGTAGAGGAGGCAAGTTGGGGGACGTTGTGCCTAGGCTGAGCGTGTCTGAGCTGCACTGTACGTGCCTTCCAATGGGCCAGGCGCACACGAGTCTTCTAGAGTGGAACAAGGTTCTAGTGATGGGTGGGCGTATCGATATTCTTGTCCAGGACGGACAGTTGGTAGCCAAGAATATGTTGGAGGCTATGGAGGCTGACAGACCATTTGCGTTGGATTTGTCTAAGGGTTTGCTGTACGAGAAGCAGGTGGGGAGGCACATGAATGGTGCAGGGTTCCATCGAGTCGAGCGTATCGTCCTTGAAGGCGATGACCGACTATACATGATTGGGTACAAGTACATGGACTACGATGAAGAAGGCAAAGAAAAAGAAGCAGAAGACTGTCGTTAAGAAGCGGAAGGCAAAGAAGGTTCGTCGTCCAGGACCTCCTCCCGCAGGTCTAGAAGCTCCGGAGGCTACTCTCGTTGATATCCCGGAGATGATAGAGATGAAGTGTCCTATGTGCTTGGCGCACTGGGCTAACGCACACATTAAGTTCGGGCAGAAAATCGAGAAGGAGCATTTCGCAGTGAGGGATGACTTGAAAGAGCAAGTAACTTTCCAGAAGAACGGACTGCCTACCTGCCCTGTGTGTGCATTTGAGTACACACCCAATTCGATATATGGACTGATGATGACGGCCTCTACGAGAGCAAATATGGAGAGGAAACTTTGGAAGCCCGCGAGTGGAATGAAAATACAGAGTCCTATTCTTCCAGACGACATGAAGGATATGCCGTCATGACAGGTGAGTCTATGGTGTTAGACGATATTCCCATAAAGAAGACGGAGATAGTGAACGCTGCAGGGTTGCCCGACTACCCCATGGCTACTCCCCCGTCCGAGTTCTCTGAGCTGCCTGCTTTCTCTGTTGACTTCGAGCACTCGGAAGAGTACTTGGAGGGGCTGGTTCAGGACCTAGGAGAGCTGCATTCGAACGCGCTGTTCCGTTCTAGTATGCTGAGCGTGGACATTTGGAAAGAGGCACGCAAGGTACTGACTGACAAAGAGTACCAGATGTTTGAAATGAAGTACAGGTTCCAATACAAAGGCAAGGATGTCGCGAACATGTGCGGCCTGTCTGCGGCCAGCGTGTCTAGGGCCCTCACTTCTGCTGTCACTAAGCTGCGGGCGTTGTGGAACTAGTTAATTTTTTCCCTATAAGTAGGAGTTTATCATGAGTGATTCAGACGATGCAGTATTCAAATTTCCCAGCGTACAGAACAAGATAGCTCGCTCCGCTTACTCCAAGGAAGTGTGCCGCAGACTGGCCAAGAAGGAGGGGACGGCATCCATCTTGGCTGTGCTGAAGAGGGTCGGGTTTCCTGTGGCCAGGGGTACGCTGAATCTGTTCCGGGATATTTGTTTCAGTACGCTCCCGCCCGAAACCGTGAAGCAGCTCAAAGAGTCTGACAATGACGTGCTGGCTGCGGTCCCGTTCGGAGAAGGGACTCAGTGCGTAGAGGACACGTCTTTCTACGACTCGATGCGGAGGATAGCGACCTCGTATTCGGCTCGCATCATGCAGCTGCAGCAGTCTATGACAGGGTCGAAAGTGGAGCTAGAGGCTGGCCATCAGCTGCAGGCTTTCTTGCAGCTCTATCAGAACCTGCGGGTGCAGATGCTGGAGATGTACACAGATGCTGAGTGGGGCAAGCAGTCTCAGGCACTGGTTAAGGATGTTGCTGCCATAGCTCTGAGCTGCATGGAAGAAAAAAGCCGTAAGCTGAAGTTTGCTAAGTTGATAAAAAAATATGAAGAAGATTTGGTCCTTAAAGGGTAAGAACTTAGTCGGGGATGGCCTGATTATCCAGGTAGAGTCCGAGGGAAAGATAGTTTCCCCCTGGAAGGGACAGCCTTTGGGCTTTATGGAGTTCTTCAGGAGTGAAGAGCACATGGACTTTCCTGCTCTGTCCGAGAAGCAGGAGGAGTTTTGTGCTGCTGGCCTAACTCAGGACCCTAAAGAAACGTTCAACTCTGAAATACGTGAGAATGACATTCTTACGGCCTGCGTGGGTAAGGGCGGAGGCAAGGACGCGCTGGCTGTGAACATTGCGTGCTACCTGGCGTACGTGCTCGACCATCTGCGGGACCCCTTCGAGTATCTGTATGGGGCACGGGTAGCTGGCGAGCCTATTGACATCGTCATTGTGGCCCCGCGAGGGAAGACCTCCAAGAAGGTTACGTTTGAGAAGCTGCGACAGCGTGTCCGGAACTGGAATTGGATGAGAGAGAAATACGACTACCGTGAGTCGGGCCGGATGATGAGAGCCAAGGAGAGGCAGGAGAGTGATAACTACATTGACGTAGGAGCTGACGCCATCACCTTCCCCGGCAACATCCGTGTGTTCGCACTGACTAGCAACTTGGAGAGCGCGGAAGGGTTTAACTTGATAGCGTTCATCTGCACTGAGTTCGCTGGGTTTGTAGACACGGAAGATAAGCCCAACGCTGAGAAGATTTACCGAGTGCTGCATACGTCAGCCAAGACCCGCTTCCCTAAGAAGTTTTTGGGCATGCTCATCAGCTACCCCCGGTACGATGGTGACCCCATCCTGAATAAGGTAGAGGAGTCCAAGACTAAGGACCGCATGTTCGCCATGAAGTGCCCTACGTGGGAGTTCAATCCTATAAGGAGTCGTGAGGAGTTCGAGGACGAGTTGAACAGCGAGGACCCTGTAGAGCGTGCAGAGGCGTGGGGTAAGTATGCGTGCCAGCCCGGAGCTAAGGAGACGATGTTCATTGGGGACAAGGACCGTATCCTTCAATGTGTGAGCAAGCGTCCTCAGGCAATTACTTTAATTCCTAAGATTGAAGTCGTCAACAACATGAAGATGTTGCGTATGGTGGTGGACAGCAGGAACGTGCCTAGACAGCCCTCAGCCACGAAGTATGTGGCGCGTGTTGACTTGGGTAAGAACAGGGACAGGTGCTCTCTGGCGGTCGCTCATTACGAAGACCCGAAGGTAGTAGTTGACCTCTTAGTGCAGTGGGTTCCTGACCCTATTAAGAAGGTTGTGGCGGATGTTGACGACCCATGCCGTGTGATTTTGTGGCTGAAAAAGAATCTGTTCAACATCACATACGTCACATATGATATGTGGAATTCTCAGAGTTCTATCAATAAGCTTAACCGTAGAGGCATTACTACCGAGGTACTGAGCCTAAGGGCGCGTGAGTATGATGTGTTCCTGACCTCGATGTATATCAAGAACGTGGACCTGCTCGACTTTTACCCACTGGTAGACCCGAAGGCGGGGGAGCTGTTCCACCTGACACGGAATAAGCAGACGGGAAAGGTGGACCACGAGGAAGGGTACCACAACGATGTGACTGAGGCGGCGTGCGGCGTGGTGGCGATGTTGAAGGGCACGAAGAAGAACATAGATAGCCTGCCTGCAGGGTACTCCAATGTTAAGCCTAACCTTCATTCGATAGGTGGAGACTTGTGGGCGTCCGATGACCCAGATGACCCGTTGTTTGGGAACAATCCGAATGAGCCCCCGGAGAGTGACGATATCTTTCCCGGCTCGGGAGCAAGTGTGCGGCTACGATGAGCAAGTTTAACAAAAAAGATTATGTGGAGTACTTGCAAGGGCTAACAGCTGGCCCAGAGCTGGACAGGCTGATGGCGGCTTTTTTGCTGGACAGTAGGGTCGAGGAGTGTGACCTAACTGAGGATGGGTGCCACTTGAAAGGTAGCACTCACTTCTTCAGTTTCGTTTCGGGAGACATGGTGTGCCCGGGCAAGGTACCACGGTTTTCGCGGGATTATGAGTTGCTTGCCTCGCTCATTGAGTATATTGTAGGTAATTTTAAGAGCTGGAAGTCGTCTTGGGATTGTGACCATTGGTCGTGTGAGGTCAATGATACGGACAGCCTAGGTGTGTGGTTCCGCATAGCTCACGTGGCTAGGTGTGACTCATACCAGGAGGCGGTGTGTAAGGTGCTGCTGCTGGCTAAGCTTGCGCCAAACCCTCAGCCCATACAGGCTTTTCCTCCCCCGGAGGCGAAGCCCAAGAAGCGGGCTAAGAAAAAAGTGAAGAAGGTTAAACCTAAGAAGGGGAAAAAGAAAGATGATTGAGAAGGACGCAGGTAGTGGACTGTACTTGCCTAGCCACGTGGTGAAGGACGATAAGGAAAAACAGATTGAGCAGATTAGCCGAGCAGCTAGGCGGCGTCGGAATAAGCTGATTCGTAAAGGGTTGTTCAACGTGGAGTATACGGTTTGTGGTAATTGCAAGAAGGGACCGCAGCATGGTTCCTACACGTTGCGGAATACGAAGAATGGACTGCGCTGTCAGAACTGCGAATAGGAGAACTGAATGTACTCTCCGAGACGTACTGTGGGGTTGTATGGCAGACCGAAAAGTAGGAGCCTGCAAACGTTGTGGGTTTCTGGTAGTGCTCCGTGGACGTAGGACGTACGTGTGTAATGGGTGCGGGTATAAGGAAGACGCAAGTAGCGTGCCTAAGTGGGTCAAGAAAGATTGGCTACAGAAACGTAAGGGAGATAAGTGATGGGTCAAGAACTGAACTCAGATAGGAAGGGAATAACCTTCCCCTACAAAGGGGTGAGGAATGGGTACTTCGTGTACCATCCTGCGTACCACGGGCCGTTCGATGGTGATGGGCGTTGGGAGAAGTCAAGAGAAAGGTTTCAATGCAAGCTTGACACGTTCTGTGATGTGTGCGAGCTGTACACAGACCAGCAGACGCTGAGCGAGTCCGTAGGCGGGTCGCGCTGGAAGAGAGATGTGAACAAGCTGTTGAACGCTATTGAGAAGGAAGGCAAGGCAGTCTACGAGCTGGAGGCACTAGCTGAGGTCATCTTCGACACTGACGACAAGACGAGTCAGCGTGAGCTGCCTTACCACCGAGAGCTGACGGAGCGTGGAAGGGAGCTGATGGCTGAGGATTCAATCCTCACGCTAGGCGGCGGCAGGGTTAACCCGAAGGGAATAATTGAACGGAGCTGGGGCTCCTAGGAGAAAACATGAGACAGAAAGCATATGACGCGATGGTCGTATATTTTGGCAGCGAGGATTTGTCCGACATGCCGACCAGTGACAACTACAAGGAGATGCAGGACCGACTGAAGGTCTACCGACCTCAGGACGTCGCGAGCCTCCCCACGTTGTTAGTGAAGGAGAAGTGTGTCCGTATCCGTACCGAGAAGTTTCTGGTCCAGCCGACCGAGAGCCTTTGTGTAGTGGGTACTAAGTCACGGCGTGCGCCTAAGGACCTGAACGCTGACGCATTTGTGAAGCGTACTAAGACTCAGCTGGAGCTGGTGGCAGCGACAGGCAAGCCCGAGATGGTGCTCGCCCCTTACTATGTTAAGGTCGAGAAGGTGAAGGGCGAATGAGTGGTTCCAAGGTAACCAACTTCATCACAGCGGGTATCAGGGTTCTATCGAACCGCTGCAAGATGGAGAAGCAGGATGGTCTGTATCCTGCGTTGGAGAACGGGGCACGGCTGGGCATCTATGGCATTGACTATGCTCGCACGGTCCGCAGCAAGGACTTTCGTGGTCCGAAGGTGCCTGGCATGGCCAGCTTCAACGCCATGCACAACAACAGGGCGTACCTCACCAATGAGAAGGGAGAGTTGCGACCCAACTGGCGTTACGGGAGTCCGGCCAAGCGCAAGCCTCGGCCAAGGAAGGTTATATGGGACGTCGAATAGCATTAGTCACGTTGCTGCCCCTCATGCTTGCTGGCTGCATGTCGATGCGCCAGCACGAGGTAGAGAAGGGAGAGGCTTGGGTGGTAGGGTTTAAGTCCGGAGCTGCTGTCACGGCTGCAGAGAACGAAGAGGCTTGCATGGAGTCTATTCAAGTGGTGGCAAGGGCTAACTACAAGGCCGAGTACGACATTCGTGTCTTGGAGGGCCAGCTGCGTGAGGCCAAGCGTGCGCTGAAGGAGTGCATGGACCTGGAAGGGAGCATGAAGTGAGCAAGTACCGCTTGATTAAGAAGTGGCTGGACGCCTTTGTAGGCATGCAGGAGGGGTGGAAGCGGGACTTCCCTTGCCGTGTGCTGGGCGGCGGAGAAGTAGATATAGTTGCTTGCCGTAATGGTGAGCAGACAACAGAGTGGGCTGCTACTAGTGAGAGCTTCGAAGGGGCTGTGCAGGACTTAGATAAGCTGGTGCGGGGTGCAGTAGGTTCTCGTGGGGCTTTGGTGTTGCGCATGCCTCCTGAGGTTGTAATCAAACCTGCAGGTGGGTTCGTAGTTTATTGTGTGGGCGCAGTGCGGACTCGTGCGCAAGCCCGGACTATGGGGAGGAAGTACGAATGAAGAAGGCAGAGAAAAAGAAGCACAAGATTGTAGTCGTTTGTGGGAAGCACAAGCATGTGGTGAACGTGTCAGGCAAGCACACAATTACGGTATGGAAGCTTGGAGACGCTAAGCTTGGGTGGATTCCCAACAGGTCGTACTTTGAAGCGTTCAGGGACTTGCTGCTGAAGGCCATAGAGGACCCCGAGTTTCATATCATTTGGAACTACGGGCTGGAAGTAGACCAAGTAGAGGTGGGGTATGAAAAGAAACAAGCGAGGAAGCGAAGTCGTTCTTAAGCGCATCGTAGGTACAGGCATCCCGTTAGAGGACGTTAACGATGCCCTAGACCAAGCGTTGGGTGCTGACTGGTGTAAGACCATAGCCGTGGACTTCGATGGCACTATAGCCGAAGAGCTGCCTTTGAAGGGGTTCAGCGTGTTCAAGGCGGGAGCCCCCATCAAGTCCGTTATTGACAAGATGAAGGCTGAGCACGCCAAGGGGACTTACATCGTCATCCACACGTGCCGGACGGCTACCTTGGACCACAAGGCAGACCTTCCAGCTATCGCGTTCCTGGAGATGTGGCTGAAACGGCACCGAGTCCCATACGATGAGATATGGCTCAGCTTCGGCAAGCCGAGTGCGGAGGCCTACTGGGATAATAAAGCAGTGAGGATGCCATGCGAAAAGACGTAGCTACTAGCAAGATTCTCACTAAGCAGCGACAGAGAGCATTTGCTCAGCTCACGGAGTCTCGGGTGTTTACGTGTCCTGAGGTGAGCGTCAAAGGACTTGTCTCTGAGATACTCTAGTACCGTACGCAGTTGACGTACGCGCTTGTTTAGCTGCTTTTCTTTTTCTGTCATGATTTCTCCTTAGTAGGGGAGTCGCTCCCACAGTCTTCATACTTGCTGCTCCTGGATGCCCTAGACGTAGGGGCAGTGCTCCTGGTCCGGACCGTAGATGCCTTTGCCCATGTCGAACTTGACCTTCAGGCGACGGCCTTCGGTCCAGACGTACATGCAGAGTCCGTATCCCCACTTCCCTGCTCCGATTCCCATTTTCATGTTAGTCTCCTTGGTTGCGTCGTACCTAATTATAGCATACTTAATCAGCGTTGTCAATAGCTGATTAAGTTTGGTAGAATCTAGTTAACTTTTCTCCTATGTATAGGGGAGTGCGATTAAATTTTTCCGGACCAGATTCCCTCCCTTCTTCCATCCTCATTTAACCTGGGTGGAGACCGATTTTTATTCCTAGTAGAAGTCCGTCTCACAGATGTACCGACGTGCCCACCACTATTCCCCGGGTGAAATCCAATTTAGCAGCTAAGCCGTAACTGAGGTGATTTATGTCAAACCGTGACGAGTGCTTGCGCGACCCATTTGCGCGTGTTGAAGTCGATGCCGACCGTATTATTCCTGAATACCTTCTGCGTGAGGCCACAGCAGATGAGGGCTGGGAGGATGACTTCAAGGACGGCCTTGAAATCAATGGCCTGGCTAGCCAGTTTGCCCAGAAGTTCCTGGAGTCTTATAAGGTGGAGAACCACCAGACCGTGCAGACCTGGGAGCCGGATAAGGCCGCAACGTGGTTGAAATCCAAGGCGTTGAAGGACGGGGAGTACGACCACGTTAGGGCCCGTAAGATTTTAGAGGAGAGTGGGGCCATCGATGAGAAGCGTACTGAAGTCATCGAACTCCTAGAGATTGAGCTTAAGGATACGGAGGAGAAGCCTGACAAGGAGTCTCCGACTTCTGAGTTCAAAGACGAGAAGACTCCGAAGACCGTGTCCGAGGTTGAGCTAGAGAAGAACGAGCAGGCAGCTGAGGACTTGAAGAAGAAGTCAGTGGCTGGCTATGGCCTTGTTCTCTCCAGTGTGAGCCTACACCTGTACAAGGAAGGTTCGAAGCTTGCCGAGATGGATGTTGAGATGGCTGGTGGGTTCGATGTCATGGCTGAAGAGCTGGACTACATCGAGACCGAGAAGGATGTCTTGGCACTGTTCAACCTGCGTGATGAGGTTGACGAAGTGGCTAAGGTGGGGTGGCTGACCACGAAAGCAGTGGGGCCACTGGTTGATGGTCCGGACTTGGAGCGCGGCAGTCACATGCGCGGCGAGGATGGAGAATTCGACCCAGCGGGTGTCGAACAATCAAACTCTGAAAGAGATTCGTTTACGGCAGACCCTGGCCCGGCGAGTGCGGTTCCTGGTTCCAAGGCGATAGCTCCTGGGATACCTGATGACGATGGAAGTGCAGCTTCAATTACCACTTAACTCTTTTAGGAGATTTCCATGGCCAAAAATGATAAACCCTTAGAAGAGACTGACGCTCTCCGTCCTCAAACAGGGGCAGGTAGCGACCAAGCGGAAGATAAAGCTCTAATTAACCACAACCCAGATGTCATACACAGCCAGGACCAGTACCGCCATCTCGATGCTAGGTTGGCCGAGTTCCTGGACCGTCCATTGCATCTAGACAAAGCTCTAGAGCTGGGGGCGGAAGCTCTGTGTGAGGACCTGCAGAAAGTTGCAGAGTCGATGGACCGATTGGTATCGAAGGGCGTGTTGGTGTGTGCTGGTCACCTCATCCACCCCGCCTCAAATACTAACCAGGTCGGAGACATCTACAATGAAGACCGTGATGACCTGCGGGAAGGCAACAGTCCCCAGCAGCCATTGGACAGTGTCGCCTCAGAGGGTCGTGGAGACATGGTGCGTGAGCTAGCTGAGCAGTACGCGCATGACAAGGGTGCGACTCTGGGTGAGTTGCCGGACGAAGAGCAGCTTGCCCTGATAGAGAGGGCAGAGAAAGAAGTCAGTGATGACAACCTTCTGTTCCGTGCGGGCACTATGGACGAGCCACCTCCCGCCGATGAGAATGCTCCCGGTGGGTATGAGAAGCATACGGACGAAGCGGGTGTAGTGTCGTGGAAGCCCATGGGAGACTCTGCGTCTTCAGTAGCGATTGAGCGTCCTGGAGAGACGGACATGGGAGGTTACTAATGCCTCTAGAGGAAGAAGAGAACTGGGTCCCCTCGGCTGTTGACGAGAAGGCTGAGGAGAAAGAGAACCGTCCGCTAACTGAGTTCGATGGTGAGTGGCTGGACCATAAAGCCCTACTGAAAATCTTGATTCATGAAGCAGTTCCAGTGGAAGAGATTGAGAACATCACACAGATGTTCCCTACTGAGTGGAGTGTGGAAGACGCAGCCACCATCAACTCTCGTCTCATCACGCTTGGCGTACAGCATGGACTGCCCCAAGACTGGGTGCTGAAAGAGATGCAGAAAGCCAAGTACAGGAAGAGACGAGGCAGTATCAATTTAGTCGGACAGGAGAGTGTAGCTATGGGTTGGTTAAAGAAAAAGGCTGGACCGTTTGGAGACGATAGTATGGACCGGAGACTCCCCACCAAGGGACAGCCTGGACTTGGTGGTAAGGTCTCTGACGACCCGTTAGATTTGCCAGCTGGTGGCCCGATGGGACCCTCATCCCCTGCCCCCAAGCCGCCCATGGGTGGACCGTCTATGAACGGAAAGCCCCCGATGGGTAAGCCCACTGACCCCGGTGCGGCTCCGATGGGTCCCGACGCTCCATCAGCTGGTGCTGATAAGGTGAAGGACTTGCTTGACAAGGGCGACATGAAGGCCGCACTTGAAGAGCTGAAGAAGCTGGTCGGCCCTCGCCCGAATGGGTGCGGGGAAGGTGAGGGTGGCCCTGGTCAAGGTAAGGGACCGGGTCGCTTCCGTGGTGGTGATGATAAGCCTGACGTCCCTGGCGGGCCCCCGAAGCTAAAAGCTCCGGACCTGGGTGACAAGCCTGCACTCCCCGGTGGCGATAAGCCCCCGATGCCTGGTGGAGACAAGCCCAAGCCTCCGATGCCTGGTGGCGATAAGGACCCGTCTAAGCTTGCATCCATTGACTGCCAGTGCAGCCACTGCGGTGCACTGCTAGAGGTTACTGCGGACTTGTTCGACAAGAAGTAATGTATCCGCTGCAGGTCCTTGCTCTCCTGATTGCGCATAAGCGTACCGTTGCCTTGAAGAAAGAGGCAACGGTACACTTGCGCGTGGAGAAAAAGTGAAGCCCTTCAAGAAAGACAACTGGTACTGCTCCTTCTGCTGGCAGTTCGGTAAAGGTAAGAGCACTACGCTCTGGTCACGCATCAAGCGGTGGTGGAAGAAATGACTTGGTTGCGTAAGGTAGGGCGTCAAGTATTCTACCACGGTACCTCAGAGCAGTTCGATGAGTTTAAACCAGGCACGGTGTGGGTTTCTCCTGACCCTAATTTTTCTGAGGTCTACAGCGGACAGGAGCAGGGAGCGCACATCCGTCCAGTTTACGTGACGACTGATAATATTTGGGACTACGAGAACCCCGAGCATGTGCGGATGCTAGCTGAGAGAGTAGGCACTGACGGGTTCCTTGGTATTGGGACGCAGGAAGAGTTAGAGGAGCGACTAGCGGAAGGGGACTACCGTCCGTTGGAGACTAACTGGGAAGCTATTCGTGACTTAGGGTTCGATGGCTATCGAATGTTTGAAGGCGGCGTGAAGAATATGGCTCTATTTGATTCTAAGTTTTTGTCTCCTGCTTTCCAAGCGCAAGGAATGTACAAGATAGCCAAGGACGCAGAAGGTCACGACCAGAGCTGCGTGATGATGCTGCTCAGTCAGGAGTCGAGCAAGCGCGTACTTGACTGGGCACAAGAGAACATCCCTGACGAGTGGGTGGATGAGGAGCAGGGAGGCAGAGAGGATAAGCCTCACTGCACGCTGCTATTCGCACCCAGCACCAATGACCTGGAGGACATCAGGGAGCACCTGCCCGTGTCTCCTATCGACATTGAGTTCGGGAAGGTTAAACGATTTGAGCAGGATGGATACGACGTGCTCTACATGGAGATGATAGGTGATGAGCTGCACGAGGCTCACCACAAGCTCGCAGAGTTTCCTAACGAGGACAGCCATCCCGAGTACAAGCCCCACTGTACGTTGTCCTACGTCAAGAAGGGAGCAGGACAAGAGATAGAGGGCAGCGAGCCACTGAAGGGGAAAGAGAAGCTGGTTAAAATCTGGTGGTCCGCAGCCGATGGAGAGAACGAGGAGCTTGACCTAGAGGATGACTGGCACAAGCACGAGGCGTGGCTGAAGAAGGCAGAGGAAGAGTACTGGGAGCTAGGTAAGGTTGACGTTGGCGGCAAGGAGGTTCCAG
>Ga0075125_10000701_pt1 | contig 15206 bp, 28 predicted proteins | sample AntAceMetag02UKN_FD_69810 | JGI IMG/M metagenome (GOLD analysis project Ga0075125, IMG submission 69810) | Saline lake microbial communities from Ace Lake, Antarctica - Antarctic Ace Lake Metagenome 02UKN | ecosystem: Environmental > Aquatic > Non-marine Saline and Alkaline > Saline | place... | reverse complement strand
ATGGATGCTACTCAGTCTACAGTTTTTGCAGGATTCGGTTTAATCGCTGTAGGAATTATTGTATTAGCAGCATTCGGTTTAATTAATATCTTCAAGTAAGTGTATTAATTCTTTTTTACAATATTTGAGATGAAAATCTCATTTTTATTTTTTTTTAATTTCTAATTCTAAATTATATCTCATATAATAGAAAGATTTATATATAATTTAATATAAAAATATTATATGGTAACTAAAAATACAAAAAATGATAAATTATGTAAATATAAACCGTTTGGTAAAAATGATACAAGTTATTCAAGTTTTTGGTTATATAATAAAGAACGTGATATAAATAGTGAACATTTCAAAGATACGTTTGTTAATTATTATAATGATAAAGAACTTTTAAGCGAATTCAATCCTTCTGTGGCAAAGAACATTATTAGTTTTTGGTCAGATGAACAAGATGTGATATTTGACCCGTTTTCTGGAAGAACAAGAGCTTTAGTTTCATATGCAATGAATAGAATATATATTGGCTGTGAAGTAAGTAAAGACGTTGTAATATATATGGATACGAAGTTTAAAGCATTAGAGTTATATAATAAACCTAATTTTATGGTTGATATTATAAATGACGATTGTATAAATATAAATACTTATTATGATGACGCTGCATTTGATTTAATTTTCAGTTGTCCGCCATATTGGAATTTAGAGAAATATGAATCTTGTGAAGGACAGTTATCTGATATAGCAGATTATAATGTTTTTTTAAATTCTTTAGTTGAAAGGTTAAATTTAGCTGTAACAAAATTAAAAGATGAAAAATATATGTGTTTAGTTGTTGGAGATTTTAGACGAAATGGTAAATATATAACATTTCATTCTGATTTAATACAACATATGAAAACTAATAAATCGTTGATTTTACATGATGTTATAGCTATACAGAATATACCTTTTAATACAGCCGCGTTTTATTTCGGTGCAAGAAAGAAGAATAAATATACTGCAAAGTCACATGAATATTTATTGGTATGGAAAAAGGTGGAAAAGTGAATAAAGATGAATTACGTTTAAAAATTAAAGCCGCTATAAAATGTAAAGATAAGAAAATACTAAATCACGATTTATATAATGTAAAAGATGATATGAATATACACAGTATTGAATATATGAAATTGTTTGCTAAAGAACATGACGGCGAATGTTTATCAACAGAATATATTAATATGTCTACTTATTTAAAATGGAAATGTAATAAATGCAATCGTGAATGGAATGCAAAGCCGACTTGTGTTATTACAAGAGGACAGTGGTGTCCACACTGTAACGCCAAAAACTCTGGTATTCCTAAAATAAAATTCTCAGAGTTACAAGAAAAAGCAAAGTTATATGGTGGTGAATGTTTATCAAAAGAATCTGAATATCATAATTATAAAACAAAACTTAAATGGAAATGTCAATATGGACATATATGGTTTGCACAGGCCGGCAGTATAAAACATTCTACTAGATGGTGTCCAAAATGTAAAATAAGTTATGGTGAGAATATGACCAGACAGATATTTGAAAATCTATTACAAGTTAAATTTTATCAGACTAAACCAGATTGGATAATGAATGATGAAGGGAATAAACTAGAGCTCGATGGATATAACGAAGAGTTGAAGTTAGCGTTTGAATATAATGGATGTCAACATTATATTGAAAGTAAGGCATTTCATAAAAGAAATAGTTCTTTAGAAAAACAAAGAATTCATGATAAAATCAAACATGAAAGATGTAAAGAAAAAGGAGTGTTATTACTTGATATTCCATATACTGTAAAATATGATAAATTAATAGAATATATTAAAAATTTATTGTTGGCTAATAATATTAATATCGTTAATAACAATATACAAATAGATGATAAATTCATAACACAACCACAAGCAAATATTAAATTTAAAAAGAAAATAGAAGCATTACATTATACATTGCTAACACCATATAGAGGTATTATGAATAATGTAACCCTTAAGTGTAAACATGGGCATATATTTACCATTCTCGCACGAAGTGTAGATAGGAATAAAGGTTGCCCTGTATGTCGCGGATATAGAAAGGATAGTACAGAAGAAATTAAACGTAAGTGTCATGTTTTGAACTTTGAATTTTTAGATGATGAATATATTCCTTCTAAACGATTTAATGTTGAATGTAATATTTGTTCTACAAGATTTAAGATTAGACATGCAGATATAACTAATAATTTTAAATGTCAAAGATGTATTGGCGAAGCAACACTTAGAAACTTTATAAAACCATTAGGTTATAAATTAGTTTCTAAATATATTAAAGATAATAGATTTGTGGTTATTACTTATAAAGGAAAAACAGGTAAGATTGTACCTTGGAAACTTTATAAGGGTGATGCTATCGTTTTTAAATGATAAGAGATAATTATATAAAAATATTAAAAAACAGTATAAAAATAGAAACATTTATATAGTTTTAAATTATATATAATATAATCTAAAATGACACGTAGCTTTTATATTTTTAAAAAAAATATATGTTTTTTTTTTATGTTAATAGCATTCACATTATTAGCAATAATTGCTGGCTTATTTGGCAGTGAATTAAATACTGAATATAATATAATAAATAGAATATTATATCATAGTGAAGTCGGAATAGAAGTGTTAAACACAACAACTGTTGACGATATAATAACTGATTGTGAAGGTTCTGATTTTAGAATAGACGGTAAATTAGAATGTATAAAAACGCATGTGTTACGATTTTATTCCTATCAAGTTAGACCAGACGAACAGAATATATCATTTGCCACATTGATGAATGAAGGTGGCGACTGTGCTAATTGGGCGGAGTTTTGGTTATATATCGGAAAGGGACTAGGCTTTCATGGACAGACTATACGAATACCTGTAAATTCAACGTTAGGGCATAAATTTACACTAATTACAAATGAACAAGGATATTGTACAATCGACCAAATAACTCTTAATTGTGTTATATATGGTTAAAATAAAAACATTTAAAACGAGGAGAGTTAGTATGGAACGAGATAAAATTATTAGAAAAATTGGAGACTCTATAGGAATCATTTTTAATAAAGAAGAAAAAAAATTATTCAAGTTAAATATCGGAGATAGTGTAAATATTATTTTAACAAAAAATCAAGATGGTGATAATTAATGATTGTTGAGTTTTTTATTTTAATGGAGGTTGTTATGTTTGTTTTATTTTTTATAGCGTTCATTATAAAACATGAACTTATATGGGCACTCACAGCTTTTATGAGCGGCCTTTTGATGTTGATTAGTTTTAATATACAAATTGGGTCATATGTGTTTAATCAGATAACAGGTACATATGCATTTCAGTTAGTTTCTTATAGTTTTCCATTAATCATGGGAATAAATTTAGTGTTCTTTTTATTATCGTTATGGTTATTTGCGTTAGACATATTCGATAAATATGGTTTATCAACTGATAAACCGAAAGGCAAGACATTAATATAAAATATATTATTTGGGTAAATTAAATATGAAAGAAGGTATGTCGGGAATGGGAATTACTGGGCCAGATAGAATGCTTATGGAAGAACAGCAAGCTGTGGCCATTGAGAAAGCACAGAATAATCCATTTGAATCACCACAATATAGAAATGTTTCCACTCCTGATGTACCTATTAATTATGGCGGCGGGATGGCCGATATTTTATTGAGCGATAACGAAGTGCCAGAAGTATTACGTAAAAAATATTGGTGGATATTTAATAAAGATAATGTGTTAACTTTTTTAGATGCTGAAACAAAACAGTATAAAATGATTTCTTTTGATTTGGCAATAATTGATATGATGAATAGTATGGATTCGTATGACGATTACACATTTGATTCTGAATTACAATATGGGTTAATGCGTAATGCACTTGATGTTAAATTGGATAGAGCAGTAGGGGTCAAGGGTAATATAAAAAACGAAAGGATAATCTTGCAATCACAATTTTCTGAAGCTAGACAAATTAACGAAGATGCGAATTCAAACAGTATAAAAGAAGGGTTTTTTAAACGGTTAATGGGCAGAAAATAAAATTTTAAATATAATAATATTTATAAGGTAATCAGATGACTATGAATTTTTTATTAAATCAAACATTATGGATATGGATGACAGCACTTTTTGGTATAGGTGTATCTGGTATGGGAATATTCTTCTTCATTCTATTTAAAAGAACACATGTCTATGTTGAACTTAAAGCATTTTTTTCTAATACACCAATAGGTATTTTCTTTCAAGATAATAAATTTGCCGAATGGAGACCAATTACTCCTATTAATGGTGTTATATATGATAATATTTATGGCCCATTTATTGTATCTACTACATATGTAGACAAAAAAACTAAAAATATTATTATAGCATTTGATGTTGATATGGATGGAGATAGAACTACAAATATAAAAGCGTTAGTAGAGGAATTTAGAAATATAACTAACAACGAAAAAAGTATATCACAACTACGAAATTTGATAAGTTCAGGGTTAATTGAGAATAATAACAATATTAAAAATGTAACATCTCATATTAAATATGGCGATTTAAAAAATTTATTCTTTACTTCTGGTCCTCATAGTATAAAGTCTAAAATCGAGAAACAGGTTGCACAACGGATTGTACAAATGGCCAATATAAATCCTATGCAAGCAATTATTGTATTTGGTGGAATATTCGGTATTATAATTTTAGGTGCAATTATGTTAAAAACAGCCGGTGGAGTATAAAAATGGAAAGTATATATATATGGATTGGGGCTTGTACGGCTTTAGCGTTGACGTTTATAGCTTCAATAATACTATTGATATTCATTGCAAAAAAAACACATGCAATTGTAGAATTTAAATCATCATTTAAAGGATTACCAATAGCGGTATTTTTTCAAGATAATAGATATTGTGAATGGAAAAATGTTGTTCCTGACGCAGGAATGATAGAAGATAAAGAATATGGTTCTTTTGTAATAGACTCCACATATATTGATAAACAAACAAATAACGTATTAATACCATTTAATTCTGCATTTGCAATGAGCCTTAATGTAAAAGGCACAAAGATGGCAGACGATTTAACATATATATTTAAAGAGCAATTACAAATAAAGAAATTAAAAGCCGGTATATTAGCGGGTATTGTGCCAGAAACTGACGGAATAGATACACTAAGAACAAGTGTAAATTTCTCTACTATAAAACATTTTGTAAGTCCGATTTTACCTCATAATATACAGTCAAAAATTGTCAATACAGTTTATTTACGACTAAAAAATAAAGCCGGAACAAATTTACAAAATGTAATATTACTAATTGTTTCCGCTCTTGGTGCTATAATCTTAGGAGGATTAGTTTTAAAATTTGTGGTGTTTAAATAATGTCGGAAAGTAACGGTGCAGCAAAATATAATTTTAATAGTTTTCAGGAAATAAAGAGTCATTCCTCTATTCTATATAATGAACGAATGGCGATTTTATTCTATCTGTTAGATATGAAATACTTAACATTATATAATAGTAGAACCGTGACTGCTTTTTATGAAGCGCATAGTGTGTTACGTCAAATATATAAAAACATTCGTATGCTTTTAAGATTTAACGATACCATAAGAGTAACTATGAATCTCGAAACAAAGGCGCGTGGTATTTATACAATTGATGTAGCTATGAGCGTTATTAATGAAATGGTAAAATATTGCGAGATGGAAGGATTTACAGAAAAAAGATTATGTATTATGATTCAAGAATTAGATAATGCAGAAATGACAATTAAAGATATATTACAGTACTTCCATTATTTCATTAGACCAGACTTTAAACAAAAACCTGATATCGACTTTGCAACAGAAGAATATGCTAAAATTGCAGATAAGAAAACAATTGAGGAACTTAAAGAAATTGTTGGTAAAAATCATCATATTGATTTTGCAAGTTTAGGTAGTGAGCGAATCGAGAAAGAACGAGAAGAGATAGAATATGAACCAAATACAGATGGTGATATCTCTGAATATGAAAACGAAGATGATGAAGAAATACTTATAGAAGATAACGAAGAAGAAGATGACGGAGATAACAATTTACATATATAATGAAAAAGTAAATAAAGGAACTTTAAAAAATGTTATTTGAAAATGTATTTGATGCACAATTATATGAACAATATTTAATTGATAAAAAAAACCTAGCACAAACATCTCGTTATCTATATGTGTCAACAATTGAAAAGTTTTTAACTCAATATAAAAAGTTAACAGATATAGAATCATACAATAACTTTATAATTGAGCATGGTATTAAAAAACGAAGTAATTATGTATATAGTGTGCTTAAATCCTTTATAGAATATTATATAGATGATGCCGGCTCTAGGGCGATATTAATAAATAGTTTAATTAAACCAGAACCACATTCAGATATAAAAAGAGAACGTAAATATTTAAGTGAAGCTGAGATTATTGGAATAATTAATAATCTGTCTTGTACAAAGCATAAAGTCATTGCATTAATACAAGATTTAACGGGTGTTCGTGCTGGTGATGTATTAAATATTGAACGAGGTAACATAATCCCTGAAATATATGAAGAAAAAAATGTTCTTCGAATAATCATAGTGGGAAAAGGCAGTAAACGGAATGTTGTTTTTATTCATGATGAAATAATACAAAAATTAATAGTAGATTATATTATTAAAAATGTAACAGATACGGGATATTATTTTATAAATCAAACTCGTATAATTACAGATTTTAATTATCGAAAAAGGAAATTACAAATTTCAAATTATAAAAGATATTATAAAGATTTAAAACAAGCTATGTATAAATTAGGTATAAGCTCAAAAGATTTTGCAACGCATGATTATAGAAGATGTTATGCGAGAAGGGTATGGACCAAATATAAAGATGTTCAGGTCTTACAAGAATTACTTAATCATGAAAATCCGGCAACTACTATGAGATATCTGAAACAAAGCGGAATGAAAAACATTGATTATCATAGAGAAATGCAAAATGGTTAAATAAAAAGTATATGTAATAACCAAAGTTATATCAAGTTATATTAATATATATCAATTCGGTCTTCAATGCTTTTACGTTAAATAATCTTGTTATAAAAAATATATATATAAATGAGCTATGATATTTAAATAGTAGAAGATGATTAATATGAAATATATAAACTATTTTATAATTGTGTTATTGTTATTATTTGGAATATCTAATGCATTTGCAGTCGCTCCTAGTTTGGGAACCCTTCCTGTTAGTTGGATAGGGTTTAATTCAGCATCATTATTAGGTAATATTACAAGTTTAGGCGCTGAGCCAAATGGTACAGTTTATTTCCAATATAGAGAAATAGACGATGTTGCTTGGATAAATAGTACACAAACTAAAGTTGTAAATGAAACTGGAGAGGTTTCGTTAAATATTTTTAATTTAGCGTCCAATACGAATTTCACATATAGAGTTGTTATTTCTGTAGATGTTGAAGTTGAAGCAATAAATACTGAAAATTTTACAACTTATAAATCACCTACAATTGTATATAATTCCGTTTCAGATTTAGATACTGATTCTGTGACTTTTATTATGAACTTGACTGACCTTGGAAATGAAACAAATGTTACTACATATGTAGAATGTTATGACAGCGAGGATACGCTATATACTACAAATGAAAGTGCTGAGAGAATCACAGAATTAGGATTAATATCTATAAATTTAACAGATTTAACTGCAAGTGAAAGTTATTCATGTACAGGTGTCGCTGATTTTGATTTCGGTGGAGAAATATTTCAAGTATATACTGAATCGGTAACTATCACAACCGATAGTATTGCAGTTATTGAAGAGAGTGCAACGAGTGAAGGAATTAATGGAATAAAAAGTACTCTGTTTATTGCGTTTAGTCTTTTTGGTATTATTATATTAGTAACAATTGCTATGTTATTAGTAGCAATCTTTCAAGATGGTGCTGCTGTGATGGAGCTTTTGACTATTAGTGTTTGGGCAATTGGAGCTGCTATAATAGTAATATTAGCTTTCGTTATAATTAATGCAGTTGTAAATGTATTAATTATGATATAAAAACATGAGGTGAATTATAATGTTTAATGCAGATAATAAAATAAATAGAATATTAGGTAACGGACAAGGACAAGGTATTGGAAACCCAAGACAAGGACTTGGCTTTGGGCGTGCAGTTGGAGGAAATTTTGGAAGAGGGTTCGGTCCTGAAGCCGGAGAATCGTTTAAAAGAAATCAAACAAATGCTAATACAAATAATATATTATTCGAAATAACAAGAATGCTTGATAAACTGCCAGATATTAAAAGTGCAAAAGGTGATTTGGTGATTAAATTATCTAATGGTAATATTACTACTTTAAAATTAGAATATAGAGAATAAAGGTTGAAAATGAATTTTAAAATTGAAAAATATAAAGGCTTTGATGTGAAAATTACTGAGAGAATTTTAGGTGGTAAAAAACTAGTTACTGGGGAAGTTCCTTCTAATATAACTAATAAAATGCTTGAAGTGAATGGCACATCTAAACAGTCAGTTTTAGATAAAGTTAAAAAATTAATTGATAAAGAATCTAATGTAAAAGGTATATAAAATGGCAACAAATACAAAAAATATAAAAAAGTTAAGTTTTTATGATTTACGTGCAAAAAAGAAATTTGTACCGAAAGAGTATATTATAAAGAATAAAGGACAACGACAATTCGGTGTTGCAATAAATCCTAAAACTGGGAATGAATGTTGGAGAATTTTAGGTATGAAGAAATAAATAATTATAATCAACTATATAAAATGACAAAAAATATAAAAAAGTTAAGCTTTTATGATTTACGTGCAAAGAAGAAATTTGTACCGAAAGAGTATATTATAAAGAATAAAGGACAACGACAATTTGGAGTTGCAATAAATCCTAAAACCGGTAACGAATGTTGGAGAATTTTAGGTATGAAGAAATAAGGTGTAATAATGGTAACTCGTTTAACACAATATAAAAAAGACCCTAATAATTTAGGGCGTGGTGCTGGATTTTATTATTTAAGAGGCGGTAAACGCCCTACTTCCGAAAATCATACATATATTTTACCAACTGGTCAAACTAAAGTTATTACCGGTCCTTATTATAGTAAATATTCTAAAGAACGTGATAAAGAATATTTATCTGACGGATTCCAAATTAATAAAATAGGCATTCCGACTAAAATCGCATCTGAATTTGCACATATAAGTGATGGTAATTTAAAAAATAAAATTAGATGGAGTGCTGGTTGTGTAAATGCTAGAGTTAAAATAAAAGACCAGGTAAATAAAAATAAAAATAAAAAAAGAATGTTATAATGGAAAATGATAATATAGATAATGAACGAACTTTAAAAGAAGGAATTGTTGGAGGAGTATTAGGTGCATGTGTTGGAGCACCAGGATTAGGAGTAGTCTTTGGAATCGCACATGCAAATAAAGACAAAATTAAAAAAACCATTAAAGACTCTAAATTTTATTTTTAGATAAGATTTTAAATTAAAAAGATATATAATATTAAAAAACATTAAAATGTTAAAAGAAACAAGTTCAACCGATAACGCGTTAGTTAATATAATTAAACGGGAACTTAATTTTAAAGCTGAGCTATTATTAGATTATCCTAATATTACAAAACAATATAACAAAGAATATAATAATATATATAATTATTTAATCTCTGTTAAATATGATAGAGAAAAAGCAGAAGCAAAAACATTATGTTTTATGAATAATATATCTTCATATTCATTATTTACTACAAATTTATATAAAAAGGTTATTAATTAGAATGATAGAGAAAAGTTTATTAACAAGATTGGAAAACATTGAAAAAATTAAATTTGAAAAATATAATACAAATACAAATAAAACACTTCAACAAAAATATCAAACGTTATTAAAAGAAAATATTAAATTATGGAGCGATTATCAAATAGATGAAGAGGTAAAAGAATATATAATTTTACAAAATACCAATTATAATATGAACAACTTTATGACCATTTATAACTCTCCAGAAAAACTATCTGAACGAAAGGAGGGTTCTATATATATAAAATAAAAAATTAATTTTTTAAGATGGAAATAAATATTATAGGAATAAAACAAGAAAACCAAGAATCTGCATTATTTATAAAACATTATGATGTTTTTTGTGCATGTAAAAATGCAGGGGTTGAATCTTTACCTAAAGAAACTGCAGCTTTTTTTGGAAGTAACAAAGTCATAGATTCAACGGTAAATAAAAAATATGAAATTGAAATTCCATATAATAATTATATAGATAAAAAACAACACATATTTGAAATAAAAGTTGAAGATATTCCAGAAGAAGTACATACAATTAAGATTTATAATACAATCTCCACTACTTTTAAACAATAAAATATATTTTATTATTTATTTATTAAAACACGTTAAAAACTCCATTATCCTTTTATCAAATCTAATTAGACACTGTTTAAGGAACTCTATTTTCTTTTTGATGTAATTGTATTATAACAATGGTAATTTCTTCTTATATCTATTTAAAACGAACGCATTTTTCGCGTTTTTTCCTAATATTCAATATCTAAATATATTTTCTATAAAAATTAAAAAATAAATTAATTTAGATGTTTTTTGAGTTTTATATATATATTTAAGGTATTTTTTCAATAACTAATTAATTCAAGTTCATTACATTTCGATAAATCTTCTGTACAATTAAATACCATATTGGGTGTTCCATAATAATATAATAAATAACCATTCTTTGATTTTACTAAACGAGCAATATTCGTTTCTGATTTTATATCAGATACATTAACCTCATCAAAATATGATTCAAAATAATCTCTTTTTTCAAATCCAAATAAATAATTATATTCGTTATAATTAATCTCAGAATATGAATTATAAAATATAAATATATAATATATAAGCAACAATATCAAAACTACGTTTTTTGTTAATTTGATATTATTATATAATTTTTTATTTTTTATTTTTTTTAATCATTTTTCATATTACAAATATTTTTTTATTTTTTATTATAAAGTCATCTGTTCCTATTATATTTTTTATCGACATCTCTCCAATATATGATGGTGTATATTTTTTATTTGCAAATACTTTACATAACTTCTTTTCAACATTAGATATAAAAAAATAAAAACCTCTACCTCTAATTTTACGTCTACCGTTCAATTTTATTCTATAAACTTCATCACATTCATATCTATGTTTTAAAATCTCAGGTAAGAAAAAACTACTAAATTTATTACTAAATTTAATTAAGTGTTTTCTTGGATAATCCAAATCTTCTTTTTTTATAATCATTTTTAATCTCTAAATATTTTATATGACAAATAAACAGTTTACAGCAATCTTAACATTTAAATAAATACTTATATTTATTTTCCAATAACATACCTTTACAATCTTTATTTGGACAATGTATAACCTTTTCTTGTATCCATTCTATATCTTCTTCCAGATTATCATTTATCATTTTTATATTAAGTTTATAATTTACTAATAGCTTTTAATTTATCGTTTAATCGTGAATCAAAACATATAATTGTAACTTCATCGTTTGGATGTCGTAATCCTCGTGCAACTGCTTGTATTAATTCTCTAAACATTTTATCATTATATAATGACCAATAAATATCTATACGATTAAGTCTCGTATATTTTTTATTTATTCCATTCCAAAATGTATTGAGTTGTGGATATGGCAATCTCGGTATTATAATAATTCTACATTCGTCATCTGGAAGGTCTACTCCACGAACACAGTTTGTAGAAAATAATATTCTATAACGGTTTTTTTTAAATTCGTTAATAGACTCCTTTAAATTAGTTGTTTGTTGAATAATCCGAAGGTCTTCTCCATATGGTATATTAGGATATTTTGTATTATCAGGGTCTTCCTCTTTTGATTTACAATCAGTAGCATAAGATTTCACATGAACTAATACATTTCCCTTTTTTATACCAGCACTTATTGCATTATCATAGCTTTTTAAAAACTGTTCTCTATTTCCATCCAAAGTTGTTTTATTATATTTTTTTGCATTCTTTGATATTCTATAATTAAGTGTTCCTGATATTGTACGTTCTGTATGAAGAGTAGGGATTTTATTAAACCCATACATTTCTTTTAATATATTATTATTTTCAATAAATGTACCGCTCATAAATAACACATATTTAAACCCAGAAAATAAATCTTTCATATATCCTTTAAAATTCAATAAATTTAAATTCACTATTGTATGAAAACCATTTTTCAATTTTCTCTTTTCAAACTCAAAAACAACATCATTATAATATTTGCTCATCAATTCAATCTTGGCAGAGACTTCCGTTAAATCTTCTATTTTCGAAATATCCGATTTTAAAAATAATGTAAATAACCTAAACAATTTATGTTCTTTCAATTCAATAATTTCACTTTTATTATACTTATATTTTTCATTTTCACTATCTATAATAATATTATGAAATAAGTGTTCTATTTCTGTTTTATATTTATATTCTAACTCTGAAATTGTGTTCAATATTCTATCAAGATTAACAACAGCGCTTTGTGATAAATTATCTAAAAACTCATCAGCTTCATCAATTACAACAATATCGGATTTAGGCATTCTTCCAATCATCTGTTCAACTTTGAATTTAGCGCTATTTGTTATAATCACATCTGCATTTAAGATATCGTCATATTGTTTATAATACGGACAAACTATGTCTTTATTCGTTCTATAATAAACCTTCTTACCTTTCATTGCGTTAAATATTTGTTCTATGCTTCTATCTTGTAATTCTATTACACTATTACGAGGATTCTCCATCTCGTTAATATCTGGATATATAGGAGACCAATGTGGGCATTCAATTGCAACATCAGTTCTTGTTTCTTTTTTACTTAACGGTAAGTTACAAGGCAATACCGAAAAATCGCATTTCGCATCAACAATTGGATTATTTTTATAAATACATTTAAAATTACTTTTACCTTTAGGCGTAGTAATCTTTAGTTTTTCTCCATTTGGTTTGAAAACATTTATTCTTGCGTCATCTCCTGAATAATCATCTTTATATTGGTCCTGTAGAATCTTTGTTGGAACAACAAGTTGCCCTTTTGGAAAGAAGCTTAAAACACCTAATCCAATAGAGCTTTTTCCGGAGCCAACACCGCCTTTTAATAATGCAAATACTGGGAGTTGAGTTCCATCTTCATCTACTTGTGGTTCCACATTAATGAAAAAATCTACGCATGTTTTAATCACAGTCTCTTGTGTATTACCGCTAGAATACATTCTAGGCGTTAATTCTATTCCAGTTTTTGCAAACCGTTGATTCCAATATTTCATATTTCTTTGTTTTTATTTATTGTTTAAAGCACCACATTTAGAACATTTATACACTCCATCATACAGTTCTTCCTTTTCAATTTCAGTAAGTTCTTTTTTACATTTATAACATTTCATCTTTAATACTTCACAGCTTCATCACTATCTATAAAAAAACATATCCCTTTTTATCCATAATTTCATATTCTTCTGAATTCTCAGATAATATTTCAAATAGTATGTCTTTTTTTTTCAACCACCATAAAAACAATTTATCGTTGATGTAAGTATCACTTACAATCAAATTTAGTCTATCTTGGTTGATAATGATTTTGGCTCTTTTTAGTTCTTTTTTGAATCCAGTATCGTCATTAAAATCCACCCAGTTGTCTTCATTAATTAAAACATTAAAATTTTCACAAAAATCTTCTATATCAGACTCGTCTACTTTTGTGTCTACTATCAACCTCATACTAGGTATAATTATTTTATTATATGTACCCATTTTAACCACCGAAACCTATAGGTTTCTTTTTTTCTTTAGTATATATGAAATTACAATCTTGTTTATTGTAAAACACATTAACATGATAATTATCGGAATCTATTATAAACTGATTATATTCATCTTTATGTTGTTGAATTTCATCTCTGAGATGAGAAATAGAATCTGAAACATAATCCATATATTGTATTTCGTCAGACTTCACAACAACTCCCACTTCCATTAATTTTTCTAAATCTTTATCCATTTTATTTATAAACAATTACATTATAAAAAATTATCATCATCTGGCATAGCTTGTTTGATTATGTGTTTCCCAACAGGTTTAATAATACCTCTATTTCAATACAAGCTAAGATAGGCTTTCTTTTAGCCTTCAAAATTAACAATGGTGTGTTGTTGCCACAGTTTGTAGTAGTTTGTTCCCAGTAGCTATATATACTCATATTCTCTCTATATTTACATTCAACAGAGAAAGGAAACAAATTCCTAGCTTTCTTTGTCAATAAAATATCTTCTCCTTGAACAGAGCTAGGAGTTGAAACTACATCTCTTTCTTCTAGGCTAAATCTCTCTCTAACAAGATTAGCAACATCTTTCTGTAGTTTATATCCATTAGTCTTAGCTGTTCTTCTCGTTGTCATTTTTATATATCTTTTTAAATTGTTAAATTCACAACTTCTTAAGATTCTGTAACTCTTTAATAAGTTTATCAATTTCAGAGTTTTCTAACTGAATACATATTTTTGAGTTGTCTTTAAAAAAAACCTGAAAGAACTTATCACCACTCATTTCTTTAGTAATGTGTATTTCTTCTATATTACTACTTATTCTACATTCCATTTTTCAGTCTCTCTCAGTTAATGTGAAGTTATCAAAAAACTCATCATCAATTTGTTCTAAGAAACATTCGTCATCTTTTTTGAATGTGTTTGTGATTTCTAAAGTTTCATTTTCAAAAAAATAAACTATTCCATTCTCAGTACAGAACTCTATAAGCTTATGTTGAATAGACTCAACATCACCAACATAGTTTTTAGGAAATCCTAAAACCATCTGTTCTTCTATTGTATCAGATTCTAAATAATCTTCCTCTTCAACATAATCAACCACATCTTCATTCAATAACTCTTTATCCATTTTAATCACCACTTAATAAACCACAAAACATTTCGCCAACAACTTTATTTTCTCCATAATATAGCTCAATTTCTATATTTTTAATTCCAGTTATCTTCTTTCCTTTAAAAAGAATCTCTATATCTTT
>Ga0075125_10000700_pt1 | contig 15220 bp, 37 predicted proteins | sample AntAceMetag02UKN_FD_69810 | JGI IMG/M metagenome (GOLD analysis project Ga0075125, IMG submission 69810) | Saline lake microbial communities from Ace Lake, Antarctica - Antarctic Ace Lake Metagenome 02UKN | ecosystem: Environmental > Aquatic > Non-marine Saline and Alkaline > Saline | place... | reverse complement strand
GTGGCATTGATTAGTCCTCTGTTCCTGTATGACCATAGTGGTTTAAGAATAAAAATTGGAAGCTTCTACGGGCTTTTACCCCAGGGGCACGCAAGATTTGATAGCGGAAAGGTAGGCTTCATCTATGCTACGAAAGAAGATATAAGAAAGACCTTCAAGGTAAAGCGTATTAGTAAGAAGACTCTTCAAGAGGCGGAGGAGTCTTTGAAGCAAGAGGTGGAGGATTATGACAAGTACCTATCTGGTGAGGTGTATGGATACAATATTGTATTAGGAGATAGTTGTGGTGGGTATTATGACATAGATGGGCTTTTAATGGATGCCAGAGCTACAATAGACAATGATATTAAATGTAAAACAAAGGAGCATTGCTCCCAAGTGAAGCGTGGGATTCAAACTAAGTTACCATTGGTGTATCGTACAGCGATGGCATAAAAAAGGAGGTGTAAGATGGTGAAATTTAAGAGAGGAACGAAGGAAGACTTTGAAGTAATAGAACGCATCGTGAGGAGACTATCCTCTTTTCCTGGGATTGAAGTTAATGAAGTATCTGTACAGAGGGACATTATGGCAACTCATATATCGGGATGTCCCTTGGATTTGGAAAAGTTGGAGGGGTTTGATAACTTTGAGTTTCTGCATGATGTTGGAGGAATTATTGATCATTTGGACAGGAAAACAGGTAAGTTAAAAGATTGCTTCCTGCCTCGGTGTTCAAAGAAGGAATAATACTATGACTATATATGAAATTAAAGAGAGAACAAAGAAGACAGCACCTCATTACTTTGACCGCAAGACAATGAAGTTCTTCAATCAAGTTTTGACGGACTTCAGTGTGACCAAGCAGGGAGATAAGTTTCTTATCAGTGCTCCCTCCTATTGGGATGGTAAATTGATGGGGAATACTGAGAGGTTATTCAACCCTGAAACAAATAGGTTAGAACATATATCTAAATATTAAGAGAGGAAATTAAAATGAAGATTAGCAATAGCAAATATCAACGGCTTTCAGATTTGAAAGAAGAAGCAAAACGACATGTTATAGCGTTGTCCAGTATCAGTAAATCTGGTGAAGCTGTTGCTTATTGGGAAGGTAAGGAAACAGGATTAAGTATAGCACTACAGGCTATTGAAGACGAAAATGTATAATCACTAAAAGGGAGGTCAAAATGGGAGAATATTTAACAGACGTGTGGGAATTGGAAGCAGGGCAAGAACAGTTAGCGACGGAGCACTTAGATGTAATTTGCGGAATGGCGTTAGCCGGAAATATTCCAGCGCGCACCTTTCTTCGTGGGATATGGGATGGTGAACATTGGACATCTATTAAAGAAAAACTTCAAGTAGAGGGCTCGGTTTGGTATGTTTGGTGGATGGACGGTGTTCATAGCCTTATGATGGCAAGCTAGATAAACTAAAAGAGAGGAGGAAAAATGATATTAAGACAAGTATTCAAAACGCCAATCGCGGGGTTTTGGGATGGAGGGGACAAGCGCATACTTGATTGGAATGTGTCTTTGTGGGGCGGGGGTAAAGATAGCAAAGGTACTTTTGTCCGTATTGAGTCATATGACGCCAACTTCTGGTTTAATGTTTCCTTGGACAAGACTGAAAAGGCGACACTAGACAATGCAAAACGGTATTTACGGTCTACTACAAACTACGCGTCAACTTTTGAATATATTTAAAATTAAGGTTTGCATAGTAGAGTATAAGATAACAAAAATTAAGGAGGAAAAATGATTGGAAGAGAATATGGTGAGTTAAAAATGTATCCAAATGAACCAGGTATGAAGGAGTTGTTGGAGATTCGACGAAAATTATATACTGCGCCAAGTACAGGCGCTAATTTGCGGAAGATCGAGGCAATTGAGGCACAGATAAAACGTAGAGGGAAAGTCATACCTGAAGAAAGAAAAAATAATACGGAGGAAAAATGATTATTATTTGTATGTTAATGTTTGTATTTGGAATTTTAATTGGTTTCTGGATTAAGAACATTCGGGACGAGGGGAAGAAACCACTTGTAATAACCTATGCGTTTTTAAAAAAAGTGGGCTTAGCTCTTTGGATAGTATTACAAGGGTGTTATATTCGCGTATGTGTGTGGGTAAAGTATTGCGTGAAAAAGTCGAAGAAGACTAAAAAGGCAGATATGCCACAACAGTAGGCAGATTAAATTGAAGATAAGTTAAAGGAGGATATCATGCATGAATTATTGGAAGGCGGCGATAGACGGGAAAAGGTAAACTATGACAGAGTTAGACACTAAACATATTATCAGGTTAACATATTCAGATGATGTTCAGCCTACTATCGGACCATTTGATACTCCAGGCGAAGCATATGATTATGCCAAAGAAACTTTTGGTGAGGAAGTAGACTGGGAAGTTCATCCTTTATATTCTATGGCAGAAGACATACCACAAGAACTACGGTGGAGACCATATGAATACTAAGTTAATCACTACTGCGAAAGCAAGAAAGGATAGATAAATTATGAAATTAAAAGAATATATTGAACACCTGAAAACTTTACCTCAGGATTTGTCTGTAATGGAATTGTCGGATGAATTTGGCGCATACTCAGAAAAAGACAAATTGCCGCGGGTAATAGCAATAGTAAAATCCGGAAGCACCTCTAGTCACGAAGAAGAGTGGATAGAGTATGAAGATTTTGATGCTGACTATGAAATATATGAACGACGTCAGGTTATAGCTATTTAGTAAAGCCTGCAAAGCCGTAAAGGATAATTATGAGCAAAGCAAATAAAGGTAAGACACGTCCATTTATTAGATGAGTGTGTGGTGATTGGTGGACAGTCAGAAAATGTTGTTTCCCGTATCCCGAAGGGTATGCAACATATAATAAATCCAAACGTACAATACTTGACACAGGATTAAGTAAGACTAGAGCAACAGAAATTTGTAAAGAATTAAACAGCTAGCAAAGCCCGCGAAAGCGGGGAAAAGGTAATTATGAAGAAACAAACACCGGGTAAAGCAAGATTTTTTAGAGATAGGTTGCTTGCAACCAGAGGAAAACGAACAAAACTCGAAAAGGAAATACTAAGTAGGGGATTAAGAGTAATACCGCCAATGCATCTACTAACAATAAAAAGTAGGCCATTAAAGATGAAGGGGTATAAACGATGTCCGTGTGGTAGTGGTAAGCTGTTAAAAAATTGTTGCAAGCTAGCTTATATAAACAGGACAACAGGACAACAGGACGTGTTGCAGTACATAAATAAACATAATGGAGGAAAATTATGCAAGAACAATTAGAAGCTGACTATGAATTTTTAGTTGACCGAGCAAGGATTTGAAGCCCAACAGCAAGGTAGATTTTGATACATGGTTTAGGAACACATCAGAAGCCCAAGAGGTTTTTTCTCAATGTGACTCGATGAATGTTGCGGAATACATGTTTGAACAAGGACGGAGATTAAACAAGAATTAGAAGGTAGTAAATATGAGCATTAATTTTGATAAGATAACGATGGCAGATGTCAACGAAATTAGAAAAGCGGGAAAGGTAAAAACCGTTGGAGAATGGAAAGCAGCACTTAGAAAGAAGGCTATTAAGTTTGGACTGACTGACAGAGAAGTAATAGACATATTTAATGGACGAATCTAATAAGATAATAACAAAGAGGAAATAAATATGAAATGTTATCATCACAATGATATGGATGGTAGAGCGGCGGCGGCGATTGTTCTTCGAAATAACTATTGTCTTTATGGAGATTGGGGAGCGCCAGATTTAGAATTTATTGAAATGGGCTATAACAAAGAGGTTGATATAGCTTATATTGGCAAAGATGAAGAGATTGTTATCGTTGATTTCAGTTTTAAGCCAGAGGTAATGAAAAAGGTATTTAAACGAACAAGAAATGTAACCTGGATAGACCATCATAAAACAGCAGAAGAATATGATTATGGGTGTAAGCTTAAAGGGCTCCGTAATTTTAATGATAAAGAGTTATGCGGCGCTGAGCTTGCATGGTTTTATTATTTTCCAGATAGGGCTATGCCAGCAGCGTTAAAAATGATTGGCGATTATGATACATGGCGTAATCCTAAAGGCGATTCGTTGGCATTCTATGAAGGCGCAAAAATGCTTGACGGCATAGAAGATCCAAGAAGCAGAATATGGGAGACACTTTTATCCACTGCCGCCATAATATTTAATATTATAAAAAGCGGATATATAGCGATTAAATATCGGGAAGCATTTTGCGAAAACTTCTGTAAGTCATTTGGCTACGAAGCGACATTAGACGGGCATAAATGCTATGTTGCTAATTTATTTAGCTTAGGCAGTAAAACATTCGGAAAAAGAATGGGACAGTACGAGTTCTGCTGTGCTTATGTTTACACCGGTAAGAGCTATACGATATCATTATATGCCGAGAATGGCTTTGATGTGTCGGAAATAGCAAAAGCTCATGGAGGAGGTGGGCACAAAGGAGCAGCGGGAATGGTTATGTCACCAAAAGAATTTTTATCTTGGATGGGTAAATGAAAGGAATATACAAAATAGAATGTTGTACTACTGGTGTTATTTACATTGGTAGTACGACAGTCTCTCTCAAACAGAGATGGAAGAAGCATAGACAGCGACTTCGTCATAATTATCATGAAAATTCTTATCTACAGAATGCGTGGAATAAATATGGAGAAAACGATTTCAAATGTGAAATTATTGAAGAAATAAAAGATAACTCCAATAATTTGATAAAAGAAAGAGAATTTTATTGGATATCTAAATACTATCATAAGGGTAGAAAATATTGTTTTAATTTATCAGATCATACAGATGGGGGTAATACACTTAAGTCAAAAGAAATAAAGAAGAAAAAATGAAAATCTATAAATACGCCACAAAAGCTGGATCTAAAGTATATCATGTGTTACAAGTTGGCAAGCACGGATTTGTAACGGGCCCCACAAAATGTGGGATCTTCTTTCGCTGGTTTGGTGAAGTATACTATAAAAAGCCAAAAGGCACTCGACCTTGTAAGAACTGTAAAAGAGTAGATAAAGCAGAAAGGGAGATTTAAAGCATATGAATAAAAAAGAATTATGGGATTACTACTGTAAAAGGAATCCTGCTTTCTTGCGGGACAATCCAAAATTCGCCGAAGGTGAGCTAAAGAGATTTTTTAACAGCCTGTATAATTATGTTTTGAGAGATGGGATTAAGATAGGCGAAGAACGGGAAAGAAAGAAGTTCAGGAGTCTTCCTGACCCGCCGGATATATCTGACCTACCTGAGGGGTTTGAGGACTTGTTTCATAAACCTCAATGTTTTGATAAAAGGCATAATTATGAATAGTATTTGGCAAGAAGAAATTATATCGGTACTGTGGGTAATAGCCACTTTATTATGCGTACAGGTCAAGTTTAACATTGCATGTCGGATATGTGTAATTGTCGCCGTAGGCCATACACTATCCGCTATTACGCTGCTAGCAGAAGTATGGCGGAACAAGAGGAGTAAAGTATGAATAGAACAATATTAAATAAAGCTATTAACATATTAGAAGTAATAGAAGAAGCAGAAGAGATTCTAGAAGACATGGATTACATATTAAAGAATAATGTGGAAAGTAATGAGCGCCCCGGATATGGGCGAATTAACGGTACTTTGTCTATGTCCGATAGTACGAGTAAGTGGCGCGGGATTAGTATGAAAAAAGCCGAGGTCGATCAATATGCGATAGACAGGAAACAGCAGGCCGAGCTTGCTATTATACAGGCCAATAACTTACTGGACGCGTTGTGAGCAATATAATAATAAACAGCGATAAATACGCAGCAGGCATTATGAGCAATATACTAATAAAACTAGCGTGGATTGGGCTGTTGACTGTGTTAAATGTCGTGGGTAAGCTGTTGGGGATATTTACGTGGTCCTGGTGGTGGGTTCTAGCCCCGCTATGGGCGCCAGTAGCTGGTCCATTAATAGTATTATTCGTCATATTATTGATTGAAGTTGTTAGGTCATAATAGGTAAAATAAATCTAAATAAAAAAGAAGAATATGAACACTTATCATAAAATTCAGACAGTATATAAAAGAGATCCAGAGAACAACTATAAAACCTTGCTTGAGGGGGAATTTTCACTCCCTGAATTTGAGTATCTTGCCAACAACGAGTGGTGCTTTACAGAAAAAGTAGACGGTTGTTTGCATTATACGAATCAAATATATACCGATAAAGGCTTGTTAATGATAGGCAAAATAGTTGAAAATAAATTACCAGTAAAAGTGTTATCTTATAATATACAAAAAGAAGTTGTAGAGTATAAAGAAATTGAACATTATCATAAAGAAAAAAGACAACGAGATTTTTTATGTATTTCGGTAAAAAGTAAAAATAAAGGTAATAGACCTAAACATATTGTATGCACAGATAATCATAGCTTTTTTTCAGACAATAAATGGATTCAAGCTAAAGATTTAGTAAAAGGACAATTAGTTAGTCATCTGTCAGAAAAATTACCAGAAGAAATTAGACAAATAATTTTAGGAACATTACTTGGTGATAGTTCAATTTATAGCCCATCAAAGACCACAAGAGGATTTAATTTTATTCATTCTATATCTCAAAGTAGTTATTTTGACTATAAAAAAATGCTTTTAGGAAAGATATTTAGTGAAAATAAAGGAGGTAGGGGTGGTTTTCCTGGAAGTAAAAAAAATAGGCGAGGTAATTCAATAGTTAATAATGCTATTTCAAATTTAATAATTAACTATTGTGAAGAAGATAATAAAAAACAAGTTTCAAAAGAGTGGGCTAATGAATTATCACCAATGGGGATTGCTTTTTGGTATATGGATGATGGCTCAGCGGATTTTAATAATAGACAAAGAGCAAGAGTAAGATTTGCCACTAATGCTTTTAATAATAATGAAGTAAAATTACTTCAAAATATGTTTAAGACAAAATATAATATAGATAGTAAAACATTTAATTATAAAGGCAATACTTTGTGTTTGACTGCCGATGGTTCAGAAAAATTATTTAGTATTATTTTCCCTTATATCTGTAATAGTATGAAATATAAATTGCCTAAAAAATATAGAAAGTATTTTTGTATTTTGGATAAATCGTTTGATACATATTTAGATATTGTAGATACTGAAGTATTATCTATTTCAAAAAAGATGCCTAAACGAGCGATAGGACAACAAACCTTTCAATATGATTTATCGGTTAAGGACAACTCTGATTATTTCACTAATAGTATATTGGTTCATAATACAAATGTCCGTATTAAGTTTGACGGTATATTAAAATTTGCAGGAAAGACAGACAAAGCGAACCTCCACCCGGACTTAATTCAGAGACTCCACGATATATTTGACCTTCAATTAGGTTTATTTAAAGAAACCTTTATTCCTCCAGAAGGTAAACCACTAGCCGTTTGCTTATATGGCGAAGGATACGGTACAGGTATCCAGAAGGGTGGATGTTATCGGCAGGACAAGGGCTTCTTATTATTTGATGTTAAGGTCGGTAATTGGTGGTTGCAACGCAAAGACGTCATAGATATTGCATTAAAGTTTGGCATAGAAGTTGCGCCCATAATTGGTTTTGGAACATTGGAGAAAATGGTTGAAATGACAAGGGTAGGATTTAAGTCACAGTGGGGAGATTTTATTGCAGAAGGCATTGTGGCACGTCCTCGAACAGAGCTATTTGCTAGAAACGGTAAGCGAATTATTACGAAAATAAAGCATAAAGATTTTGACACGATAAAATAAAGAAGGAATATGAAAAAGAAATGTTATCCTATCGGAGATATTGAAAAAGTTGCACGGAAACAGCGAGAACTAACTAAAAAACGACAATGGGTGGCATCGGTGGGCGATATGTCGGCAAAAGAACGGGAAAGCCAGCCCGCCCTGCCCTCCACCGTACCGCCAGAAGCGGACAGGGAGGCGGAAAACTTGAAGAATAAACCATGTGGGTTACAGCCAAATGATTCAGTTGAGGATGCTATAAAAAGAGCAGATGATTTATCTGGCGATGGATGGCATCGAGGAGAAATGACAAATAATCAAGATTTAAGAAGAATCGTATTGCTTGCCTATGAAGTAAGGATTTTAAGGCAGAATAACAAGGTATTAGCAGTACCGCCCTCCAACGCACCGGCAGAAGCGGACAGGCGGAAGCGGGCTGGCTTGAACTGACTATGGATGGGTTGAAAAAAGAAAAAGAGGCGGTTAGGTTCTACACGAAAAGGGAAGAATGAAGTCTGCTAGAGCAAATGGACATCTTGAAGGATTAGATGGAGCAAGAGAGGTAGCACTTCGTGTACAGGCAAAACTAAAAAAGAAGCGCCTCACCCCGCCAACAGGAGAATCAAAATGAACATAGCTATCAAACGATGGGATAATGGAAGAATTATAATTCCAGTGGGAAAATACGCCTCACTTAAAGAAGCAGTAGAGAAGGAATTGGAATTTTCTTGTTTGCAACATTTCAACTGCGTTCGCCGCCTATTCAGCATAAAGAGCCGCTGATGAAGATTGACCTTATTGCAAATGCATACGACGCATGCGCATTATATTATTTTCACATGCACTATTCAGCTAAAAGTGGGGTTACTACAATAATAAATATATTATATATATAACATCTTTGTACCTACCCCACTTTTGCCTTGAATTTAACATATATTATCCGCAAAACAGCTATCTACGATGAATTCTCTTATGCCTTCTTTACTTTATGCCTCGATTTCTGCTAATTTACGTCTCTGTACCTCTTAAATACTATATGCGGAATATTATGCCTTATACTTTAACAGAATTTGTACCTAATTTTATGCGTTTATTATTCGATCCTGAAGATCTTGTCCGCATAGCTGTTTCTCATGCCGGCAACAGCGTAAAATTATACAGAGATAAAGCTATCCAGTATGTGCTGGATAATGCTGATACGCCTAATTTATGGTTTGCGGCATCCGCCTTTGACAATAGACAAGGGCTAGCATTGTTCGGTAAGGGAATAATGGGGAATATAGATCTTGCAAGGGGAGTAATTGAGGACATAGATTATGAGAGCGCAACAGTTGCGGTGGTGAGGGGCCCATCGGCCAGGATTATGAGGATGAACAATTGGAACGCGGATATCGGAATTATGGATAACTCCAAAGCTATAATAAAAACAATGCTAATTAGTAACATGATGGTCGATGACAAGGATATAACGGAGCTGATACACAGATTCTCAGGAGAGGTACGCTTAGGCGCAGCTAGTTTCGTTCACTTTGTGAGATGGTTGCTTAAGAAAAATAAGGCTAAATAGCACACTTTTCTATTGTGGTGCTACATTTTTTAAAGTGGCCCTTACATCACTCATATATATATGGCGCCGTGCTATTCTTTATTTAGATAACACTCACAATACTGAAAGGAGCACATGATGATAACACAAGCAGATGGACGAACAGCTGAACGGATTGTAAGGGCTGAAGGCAGTATGCTACATAGCACATATCAATTAGCAGCAATAATTGCAGAAGAACGGGATAAAGAAAATGGGTATAATAGAGGAGGATAATATGGATATAATAAAATCTGGGCATACGTGTAATTTATCTGATTCCAAAGAATTAAAAAGGCTTGGCGTAAAACAAGAAAGTGTATGGTATTGGCACCTGTCCCTAGGAGAGTATCGTTTAGCCTTGTGGACGGGCCATAATTTAGAGGATTATAGAGATCAAATTTCTTATGGGGATCATATTTGTGATGATAAAGACATTTCTGCACTTACTTCTGTCGAGTTGGGGGATAGATTGCCCTACGTGCTACGTAAAGACGGTACAAATTTTTACCTTAACATTAATAAAGGTGAAACTTCATGGATAGTAAGCTATACGACTTCAGTAGGTCATACAAAGTTAATAAATGATGTAGTAAGGGATACAGAAACTAATGCAAAATCAGGGGCGTTAATTTATTTACTTAAAAAAGGGCTTTTGAAGTATACAAGGCGTATTGCTTATAGGGAGTTTTTTGCAGGTGTACTATCCAAACAGTTGGAACTTTGCTTGAGTACGGGCAAGTTTGATGTTACAACAGCGTGGAAAGTTGATGGTGAAGATTTTGCTTTGTTTGCGAAAGACGTGAGATAATAAGATTAAACGGGAGGAGTAGTAATGAAGGGAAAGACAAATAAAAAAACAAAAAGGATGCTAAAATATGAACAAAACTGAGAAATTTTATAAGTTAGCGAAACTGGATGGCTTTGATTTTTACACAGGCAAAACTATAAATTATCGCGAAAATATAGGAAAAACAGTTAAATGTCCCCAATTTAACGTTGCAGGCGATTTATGTTCGGACGCCTTTATACATGCTTCGCGCAAGCCAAATGATTGTTTTGTAGGGGCAAGGATACCATGTTCGGCATATCGTGTTTCTGGGAAATCGATAAAAGAGGATAAAGTAAAATGCGGTTTTGAAGAACTGGCTATTATTGAAGAATTAAACCCGAAAACTGTGTTTCAATGGAACTATAAAGAGGCTTGCAACCCGATAAATCCATTCAAAATTCTTCCTCCAAATAAAATTACAAAGAAACATATACAATTGACAGAAAAATGGGCTTCGGTCGGGGATTTGGTCGGTCTCAGGGCTTCGGTCTGGGCTTCGGTCGGGGATTTGGTCGGTCTCAGGGCTTCGGTCTGGGCTTCGGTCCGGGATTTGGTCGGTCTCAGGGCTTCGGTCTGGGCTTCGACCGGTCTCGGGGATTCGGTCAGGGATTCGGTCTGGGCATATATAGGTAGTATTTTTATTTCTGAGGTGCCCGCATGGAAAAAAGAGTACCCCTATCAGTGTGCTGTTGATCTTTGGAAAATGGGATTAGTACCAAGCTTTGATGGTAAGAAATGGCGGTTACATGGCGGTTCAACTGCGGAGATTCTTTGGGAGGGCACGCTAAAGGCGGCGAAACAGTTAAAAAAGGAGGGGGATCAATGAAAAACTTACCATGGATTGAATCAGCAATAGAAATGGGCGGAAAACTGGAAATACATCAGCGCGACGCAAAGAAGCAATGGAGAGCGGTACTCGTTTTTGCGGATGGAGATGTATGCCGCCCCTACCCCTACCCGTGCTCACGATTGGCGGAGGCGTTGGTGAAGCTGGACGAAAAATTGCAGGATGACGCGGGCGATGAAATGTTCGCAGATGGGAACGCATACCTGTACAATGTGCAATGGCAATGAAGAAAGGCGCAAAATGAACAGCAAAGAAAATGAGCTTAAAAATAATAAGATACGGACTAAGACTATTAGGAGTTAAACAATGCAAATAAAAGTTGAAATGCCGGATAAGATAATACAAAAGGAAACAACCGTAATAAGGGAAGAGCGCAGAACAGGAGTAAAGAAGAGGTTAGAAAAGGAATACAGAACCCGTCTCAATAATCGATATAGTCCCCTAAAAATTCCCTTATGTTGTACATATTGTGCTTTTGCAGGTGAACCGATAAGGCATTGTAAGTGCCCAAACGGGCCACGCTATGGAATAAACGTAAGTTCTTTTGATGTTTGTAGCCATTGGCAGCCTAATCAGGGCTTGCTAATGTTCTTGCAACAGCAGGAGTGGAAGGTGCATGAACCTGTTATAAGGCGCATAGAAATAGGAGCATTATGACGCGAAAATATATAGTGACTAAAAAAGAGTGTGAGGAAGAGATAAAAACAAGGAATAGAGTTTGTGAAGGTTGCGGAGGAAAATTAACACCAATTAGGACTGTAGACAATTCGAGCAACCCAACATATTGGGCCGGATGTAAACATTGCAGTTGCCTCCGGTCTGGGGTAAAAAAGATGTATTTTAACATAGCCCGAATATTGGTTGAAACAAAAACGATACTTCCATATTCACATATGAAACAACCTCTGGATATTGATACAGGATACATGGAATATTATCTTGATACCCAAACAGCAGGACTATCGGCCATTATTGCTCAAATACATAGAATGATTAGAAAGGAACAAAGGAGGATGTAAAATGATGGTACTTGCTGCATTTTTTGTTATACTATATTACATTTTTTATTTATTAATATAAGCTTTAATAATTGCTATAAAGCGGTTATAAGATAGTAGAGAGACGAGTCTATCTTTTATATAATAATAAAATAAAGGAATATTATGAGAAAAACACTATCGGTAAAATATCTGAAGTCAATTAGCGCATGTAACGTTGCGGTTAAAGAGTTTGCGGCGCAACCTGAACGAAATACTGAAAAGATTTTAAAGTTAATGATCAAACGGGCAGAATTGGATTGGACAAGCTGGTTGATTTGTCGCTTGTTTCCGACTAAAAAAATGAATGTGCAATATGCTATTTTCGCTGCACGGCAAGTATTGGGTATCTACGAAGCAACATATCCCGACGATAACCGACCACGGCAGACAATTGAGGCAGTAGAGACATACCTCAAAGCTTCTACCGCGAAAAACAAAAATGCGGTCAATACAGCGTACAGCGCAGCTAGGGCGGCATATCGTGTGGCCGCCAACATGGTCAGTGCGGGTGACACTACGTGCTACAGCGCGGTTAGGGCGGTTGACAGCGCGGCTTACAGTGCTGCCAGTGTTGTGACCAGTATGGCTGACGGCACTACTGCCAGTGTGGCTGCCAGTGCGGGTGCTAACGCAGTCATAGCGGCTGCTAGTGTGCCGGTTATAATGACTTACAGGGCAGCCCACAGGCAAATGTCATTGAAAATAATTCGGTATGGGCTAAAACTATTAGGAGTCAAGAATAAGCTTTAATAATTGCTATAAAGCGGTTATAAGATACTGGAGAGAAAGTATATCTTTTATCTTTTAATGTTAAAAAGGAGAATATAATGCATATTGAAGATCATGAATCTAACTGTACTGCGGACGCTGGCGATGAGGACAACTATGAGGTTGTCTATAGTCCTTGTATGAAGTGTGGTGGAACACGGGTGCAAGCAGAGGAGGAGCGGCTCTATGGCTCCGTCTGTCTGAAGTGCGGGCTTAGAAACAATGGCGAGTATATGCCTTTGGCCGAGTTAAATAGCGTGCGGGAATTAAATAGGGTAAAAAAGGAGTAATATGAAATAAAAAAAGGTGCGCTAGATCACGCGCTTTTTTTAGCTATTATGGATAAAATAAAAAAGGTAATTAAATGTTGACATTATATATGGCTTATGTTAATGTATTCTGATACTAATAAAACTATTAAAGGAGATTATTATGGATTTAACATCCGCCACCCCCGAACAAATTGCAGAGTTTAAGAAAGCCGCAGCTTTGCGCTATAAAGAACGGGGCATTGAGCCTAAAGTTGCTGAAGCTCTTTTTGAAGCTCAGATGTCTAAGATCGCTAAAGAACTTGACATTAAAGCTGTATAATACGAAAACTAAATAAGGAACGAATTATGCGCATTGTAAACAGCATGCCGCATCCTAGACATATATCGTATGCCAGCAGTTCTTCTGGTGGGCGTACTTTACATGCGGGCGAAATCGGACCTGAGCTTAATTTATCCAATGTTTTTTTGCCTATATTACAAACGGATTTGCGTGCTAACAAAATACAAATCCGATTAAGTGCTGAGGACAAACAATTCATTACGTTTATTCAAGCTGAAGGTGATAAGCCCTTGAGAGCAGTCAAACAAATAACAAAATCGAAACCTAAACCTAAAATCAAACCTAAGAGTATTTCCAAATCTATGCTATTACAACCACAGGTACAACCTAAGGTAAAAGCAAAGATTAAAGAGATCAAGGATATTAACCCCGAAGAGTTAAAACTAGGTACTATAAGTTTGAGTGATTTACAGGCGGCAAACGAGAACGTGCCGGGAAAACCCGTTTTTAGTGGGGATAGAGTAACGATGGACGCAATCGAAAAACACATAGGAGGAACAATAAATGCCAACAAAAACGGATAAAAAAAGACGAACAGAAGGAAGCTTATCTAAAAAGAAGAGGATGGCGTCACGTTCCGGGTATGCTGCGGAGAAGTATCCTGAACGTGTTGAAGATGCGGAGAAAGAAGGCTTAACACTACCAATGAGGGCAGGCTCTGGATTTTCGGCGACACAGAGTGGCCGAACAGCGCCGGCTGAAAGGTCGCATCGTCCTGGTAGATATAAAACTGTATCTGCTGAAGAAGCGTCTGCTAATTTGACAGCACGACAAAGGGGTGACATGCCTAGTATTAAAGATGGATTAGACGAGGATAAATCGGCGAAGACAGCGCCGGGTATTACAGAAATGCCCACAGAAGCGCCTCAAGATTATGACCCGTTAGGTGCTGACCATCCTATGATTAACGAACTAAAACAGTCCTTTAAGGAGCAAGCAGAAAAGGGTATCGGGGCACAAGTGCCACCAGAACGGGAATTGTCACCGGCGGCGGTGGCATTAAAAGCTATGTCAAACGATGTAGGACAAATGTCAGACTATATCGGACAGCGTAAGCGCATTACAATGGAGCTAGCAGATGGTGCAATGTCGGTGATGGCAATAGATATAATATTGAGCCCTTATGGGCTTGTTGTGTTATTGCCGTTAGGAGATAACCCTACATTTATACCGAAACCAGGATCCGAGATTACTATTTCCCAGGGACTAGACTCTTGGAATTGTTATTTCCCAGGTATTAGTTTCGATATACCTAAGTTAAAACTTATTGGCCTGGCATTTGTTAGGAAAGAGGAAGATAATAATGGATAATACTGATGACGTTATTAGAGAGCTTGCTAAGACGCATGGGCGTGAAGACCTATCTGACAATGAGCTTAAAGACGTAAAAACAAGAATTTCAACTTCTTATATCGATGATATTCTTGACGCTACTCCTACGGTTACGGAGAATACAGATGCGCCTAAGGAGGAAAATAATGGCTTGTAGTGGATGTGCAAAACGAAGAGCGGCAAAGCAGGCGTATTTTGTAGATGAAACCATTAGAGCAATGTCACTTGAGCAGTTAGTAGCGTCACATGAGAAAGGCGGCGTTTTTAATCGCCAGGGCATTGAGCCTTTACATACCTGGAAATTGTCATGCTGTCAACGGCTTTTGCAGCTTATGGGTGAAACAAGTTTTACATCTTCACTTGTAGATAAGGCAAAGGCTAAAGTAAAGGAAAAGGATATGTTGGAAAGGAGAATATTATGATGGAAAAACGAAATATTGTGAATGATA
>Ga0075125_10000697_pt1 | contig 15240 bp, 29 predicted proteins | sample AntAceMetag02UKN_FD_69810 | JGI IMG/M metagenome (GOLD analysis project Ga0075125, IMG submission 69810) | Saline lake microbial communities from Ace Lake, Antarctica - Antarctic Ace Lake Metagenome 02UKN | ecosystem: Environmental > Aquatic > Non-marine Saline and Alkaline > Saline | place... | reverse complement strand
TTGTAACAAAAATAAGACTTGTAATTTTCCGTTTTATAGGTTATACTTATAGTGAAGGGAAAAACAAGGAGGCACAAAATGAAAAAAATAATATACCAGTTTAAAAACAAAGAAGTTTCAGAATGGTCAATATTCTCACCAATTAACGGTGCAGGGGGAAACTATATCTATAGTAGAATATATAAATGCAAATCCAGATAAGCAATTTAGAAAAGTAGTGTTTAAAGATTTAGAAAAATAAGACTTGTAATTTTTCTGTTTTGGGGTTATACTTATAGTGAAGGTAAATAAAAACGGAGGTGGGGAAAATGAAAATAACCGCAGCGGAAAGTAAGGTGGTTTACAACTACATCAACGATATTGTGGGGAAGGGATATTTTCATGCAGAAGCAATAAAAACAGCTGCGGATAAATTTAAATTATCAATATCAGAGGTAGAGAATATATTTCAGAAAATGTCTGGAGATGACGTAAGTTGATAAAAAAATAATTGGAGGAGGAAATAAATGAAAAAAACATTTAATGAAGAAGTAAAAAGGATGTACAAGGAAAATATAAAAAGTAGAAGAGAACAGATACATGGAATACACAAAGTAAATGATACTTGGTATGAATATACAGATGGTAAGGTTTTGCTTAGAGAAAAGAATCCGGTAATGTATGATAAAAGAGAATCGGAAATAAGGAGTTGCCCTACATTATGCGCTGATGATGTACGGTATCCTAATACTAATCAATTATTTCATCAAGAAAAACTTCCAATTAAATCAAAGATAAAATTTATGAAGGCGCAGTTGCAAAAATTGCTTGATTGTATGGAAAAAGAAGATGTTGTTGAATTGCAGATTAGATCAGAGAAAGTAGCGGTATTTTTCAAAGTAGGTGTTACTAAATACGGTTTAATAATGCCAGTAATTTAAATAAAAATAACTGGAGTACAGTAATGATGAAAAAAAAGAAACGAATATTGCGGTATAATGTAAATCCTAAATCCTAAATCAGATTTTAATAGATTTGTAGAATCTTATTTTGGAGTATTTTTGATAGCATGGTTTATACTATTAGTTATTATAGTGGTAATAACAGGAGCGTGGAAGTAATGGATAAGTCGCTAGAGTTGGAAATGAATTTAATGACAGCAAGAAGAAAAGCTGAAGTAAAAAATGCATGTGTACATATGGAAAATAAAAAACAATTTGGAAGCACAAAAAAGGGTAAAATATTAAAACGAATATATGCATGTGAAGTATGCGGAAATTTTAATGAGTTTTTTATACATGAAGCGTTAAAGATATGTAAAGTGTGTTCAGAAAAAATGAGTACAGTTAAAGATCAATTTTATATTAAAGAGGAAAGCAGAATGAAGTGTATGTTAAAAAGCGCATATGAAAAATCAAAAATAAGGTTTAATGAGCTGGTTGAAATATTTTATAAGGGAGACAAAACATGAAAGCAATAGCGTGGGTATTATTTGGTGTGCTGCTAGGATGGGTAACTATAGGCGCTATTCATTCTGAAAGCTACTTAACAAGCGATGTTAGTAAAATCATTTCTTTGCTAGAACGTATAGCAGACAATACGGAGGCGCGGTAATATGTTGATAAAAATATTGATTATGGTTGGTGTAATTCTAATTACCTTGATAGCTATTGCAGGCGTGTCAACAACATTAACATTTGTTCAATTATTAAAAGAACAAAAAAGTATTAATGCCATTGAGTTGGATATTAAAACGTTACAAGCAGAAATAAATCTGAGAAAAAAGGAGTGTAAAGATGATAAAATGGGGAACGCATGTAGTTAAGATTGTTGGCGGAAACATTAAAAAGCGTGAAGCTATAATTACTCCACGCCGCTTTACGGAAAAAATATTAGTAAGGTGGGAAGATTTAAGGGCTGATGATGGTATTATAGAAATTGTAAGAGCGATCAAAGAAGCGAAGGGAGAAAAATAAATGGATAAAATATATTGTGTTGTATGCGGTAAACTTCATCAAAATGTAGCAAGCTTTATATATCATGGCGATAGTTTATGTAAAGAACATTATAAGCAAATAAGAGAAGCAGATAAGAAACTGGAAAATAAGCGTATAGGATTTGGATCATGAGATTTATTAAAAGGATAGAAGATAATCATACGATAATAACTATGGTTGAAATATACTTAAAACAAAATCCAGGAATGAGATTAAATCAGGCTCTAATTAATCTTAGCGTGGTGGCTGTGGGGGTTGATGATTTTTATACAGAGCCAGTTGATATACTAATAAGAATGAGAAAAGGAGGATCTTAGAAAATGATATATTATAGAGTTGCATTTTTTATTACTATGGCAGGGTATCTTGTATTATCCTTAATGGCTCAAGGCGCCAGGGCTGTTGCGATTGGACTTTCAGCGCTATTATTAAACGCACTAGTGTTTTGGAGATAGAATAAATAAAGGAGGCTTATAGTGGCGAAACTTAATATACAAAAATTAAAAAAAATCGAAGGCGGAATTTATGAGTTGCAGCGCGTAAATAAAACTGATATTGAAAAGTATAAAGAAGATTGCAAAAATAACATATTAAGAATTAATCAGAGTATAGAGGAATTGGAAATAAAAAGGAGTGTTTACGAAAAGGAAATTATTATAGCAAATGGATTGTTGGAAAAATAAAACTGGAGGTTCATGATGATTAAAGCTAAAGCTAAAGCTAAAGCTAAAGCAAAGAAAAAAGAGTTTCATTATAAAAATGAAACAGTAGATTTCTTGTATAAAATTATTAGTTTAAAAAGTAAAGTTATACAGGAAATGGAAAAAGAGATTAATAATTTAAGAGATTTGGTTGCAAGGAGAAGATAATGAATAGGGATATGTTTATGGATATGCAGGGTTTTCTGGTTGGGATTACGGAATAATATACGATGATTTTGATAAAGAATATGTTATAGCTGAAATATATTATAATAAAAAAGGGGATCCATCTAGTTGGTGTATGGCTGACGTGGCAAGTATGAAGTATATTGAACTGAAATCAATTTTAAAAGAATTATCTGCTCAAGCTGAAAATGGAAGTCATTTTATTGCAAAAGATAATAAAATAATTAAAGTACAAGGAGGCGCGTCGTGAGAAAGAATAAGCAAGATAGGGCGGTAAATTATAAATGTAGTTTAGGCACTAAATGCCCTAATACTGGAATTAGTGGAGTATATTTTAGAGATAATGCATATTGGTGCAGCAAGGCGTGTTGGAAAAAATCAAAGGAGCCAGCGAATGATAAGCGATAAGCTTGCTGGATGGATGTTTAATAATTTATATTGGTTTGATATACAATGTATTCCAAAGGCGCACTGGAAACGTACATTAAAAATAAGATATGTTGAGTCTGGAATGTCAAAGAAGTTTAAAAAAGGTGCTTTTAAATCAACATGGAAATTTATTAGAAAAGAAGGATTAATTAGAGAGGGTGGTAGAAGAAAGCCATTAAAAAAAAGAAGGAGGGGTTAGACTATGAATATACTAGAATATGCCCTAAAAACCACTGTAGAGGCTGCAGGAGGGGTATATGTAGGCATACAGCGGTCACAATATAACAATTATGTTGTATATAATGATCCAATAACGGGTACTACGTTAATGATTGATATTAAGCTTTCAAATACGGCGCGAATTAGGAGAAAAATGCTATTAAGCAGAATAAAATTTATGAAATAAATTGAATAAAAAGGGTATAATTTAACAACTAATATGTATGAGGGTAGAAAATGACAAGAAAAACACTTATAGCATTGAAGTCTGTAGATACAATTATAGGACATATTATTGATTCAGAAGGTAGATGTAATACCCCAAAAGAATTTACGGTAGAGCAATTAGAGGATTTAGAAATAGCAAGATATTTTTTAAACTCAACAATAGGAGGAGAAAATGAATAAGATTTTAGTTGCATTTGCGGTTGTTGTTTTTATGTGTGGCGGTGTTGTTGCTAAAGAAAATAAGGTTACACAGTTGACAGAAAAACAGGTATTTACGCAGAAGATTAAAGCACTTGCAGAAAAGCGTCAGCAATATTTAAGTACGGTTAAGCAAATTAATCAGAAGTATGCAAAAGCTATTAAACAGATTGAACTTGAAATGATTAAACTGCAGGCTGTTTTATCGTATATTGAAACAAAAGAAATCACAGTAGAAAAATAATATATTATAAATAGTTTAGGGAGAAAATATGATAAAAACAGCGACAACTTTTGATGAAGTTAAAAAAAGTAGTAGTAGGACGGTTACAGCTATTTTAAAAAAACAATGCGATATGATAAAAGTAAATTTAAAAACATTTAGATTTGTAGACGGATGGCAATCTTCAAGATCATGGACGGTGAACCAGCAAAATAAATTTAAGAAATGGTTTATAAATTACCTATATGGAAACTTAAAACGGACAAGAGAAGTTTCAAGTTGTCCACATATGGTATATAAAAGTAAAAAGAGAATTAGTGAAACATGGTCATGGTGGAATTTAAACTATGGTTGGAAAGTAAATGGGTATAAATCATGAGAAATACGGTGCGAAATATTATAGTTGTGATAGTGCTTATAATAGGAATGGCTGGTGTTTTTGCGTTTTGTGCTGATAAAATATTGTAATAGAAAATAATTATATTAAAAATGGAGGAAAAGTATGAAGGTTAAAAAAGATGTATTGGTGGATTTTTTAAAGAAAGCTACAATGACTGGAGTGAGCGCGTTAACAGAGGGAATTATTGATTTTGCAAAAGCAGGAATTATTATTAGCTCTCAATCTGCAAGCAATAATGTTTTGGTTAATGCAATATTAAAAGCAAAAGCTATAGAGGATTATAAACCTATAGGGCAGATAGGAATAAACAACTTGCAGGATGTTTCAAAACTTCTTAGTGGCTTTACGGGAGATTTTATTAAATTTGAAATTAAATTAAATCAATTAATATTTAAATCAGCCCATAGGCGTGTAAAAATAACGCTTATGGATAAAGATGCGGTTCAAAAACCAACACTTTATCCTGAAAGTTTAGATGATAGAATGGAAATAAATATTAGTATGGATTTAATAAAAGGTTTTTTTAAAAACATGAACATTGTAAATACTGCAGAATTTTCATTTGAGTTAAAGGGAAGGGATTTACTATTTAATACGAAAGGATTTAATGAAGTGACTGAAAAGGTTTCAGTGGATTCTAAAAAAGGCGATGTTAAACTTAGATTAAATAGATCTTTTATAGACGCGGTAGAAAATTTAAATGATGATGTGCTGATGGAGATGAAAACAGATTATCCAATTTCAGTAACTTCAAAAACGGAAGAAGTATTAGTAAGAATATTAGTTGCTCCAATTGTTGATGAGGCATCGTTGTTAGACGGCGCTGAAGCAGAAAAAACAGATGAGGCAAAATCATAATGGGTAAAATGAAAGAAAGGACAATGGTTAAATGTATACAATGCAAAGAGTGCGGTGATATTATTTACTCCAGAGCAAGGCATGATTATCGACAATGTTCATGCTGCGCGGTAAATATAGATGGTGGTTTTGATTATACACATATAGGGTGGGTGTCTGGTAAGCCACCTATCATTATAATGAGGTATATTAATGTAACAAAAGAGGAATTATATAATGATTGGAATCGTCAGGTTGGTAAATTTGGGGTTATAAAGTAAGGAGCAATAAATATGCCAAAGGGAATATATAAACATAAAAAACTCACATTAAAGACAAGGAAAAAAATGTCTATTACACATCTGGGTGTAAAAAACACCAAAGAACACAATAATAATATATCACTCTCTCACATAGGTATAGCTTTAACTAAAACACATAGAATTGCGTTATCTTTAGCACATAAAGGAAATAGACATACGAAAGCGACAAGAAAGAAGATATCACTTTCACTTATAGGGAATAAACGATCATTAGGAAGTAATACATTAGGTTATAAATTCACTCAGGCATCAAAAATAAAAATGTCTATTGCTAGGAAGAATTTTTTAAAAAATCCTAAAAAACATCCAAATTGGCTTGGAGGCTTGTCTTTTGGGAATTATAGCAGTAAATTTACGATAGGATTAAAAAGAAAAATCCGCAAAAGAGATAAAAATATTTGTCAATTATGCGACAAAAGAAAGTATGGAGAAGAATTAGCGGTACATCATATTGATTATAACAAGAAAAATTGTAAAGAAAATAATTTAATAGCATTACACAGAAGATGCAATACTAAAGTTAATACAAATAGAGATTATTGGTTTGCTTATTTTGCATATAATGGAGAAGGTAGATGATTGATTTAAAAGATTTGATATTTGTGGAGAAATACAGACCAAAAAACATTGATAGTGTAATTAGTATTCATACTAATAAAATAAAAAAATATATCCAAACAAAAGCTATACCTCATTTTTTATTTACGTCAAAATCGCCTGGAACAGGGAAAACAAGCACGGCACTTGCAATTATAAAAGAATTAGATTGTGATAAGTTGATTATTAATTCATCAAGCGATAGAAAAATAGAAATGATTAGGGAAAAAGTAAATATGTTTTCACAGCTACAAAGTAGCAAGCCTGGAATAAAGCGTTGTATTTTTTTAGATGAAGTAGATGGTATGTTAAAAAACTCACAGAATGCATTACGCAATATAATGGAAACACATAGTACAAATTGCTTCTTTATACTAACGGCAAATAATATAGAAAAAGTTATTGAACCAATACAAAGTAGATGCGTAGCTTTAGAATTATCAAGCCCACCAAAAGATTTAATTATTGTTAGGGTTGTTAATATATGTAATAGCGAAGGAATAAAGTATGATAGTAATAGTATTAAAAAATTAGTTGATAGACTTTATCCTGACATTAGATCAATTGTTCAGTTTATTCAAACAACTAAAATAGAAAACAAAAGTTTAGAAGATGCAACAAATGATTATATTGATAAATATGAAAAATGCTTAAAATTAATATTGAATAAAAAATTTATCGAAATTAAAGAAATGGTGTTTACGGGTGAGATTGATGTTAGATCATTTAACGGTTGGCTTTTTAAAAATATTTTTAAGTATTCAAAGAAGATAGGGCTGAGGGAAGTTAAAGATATAATTCAAGTATTAGCAGATAATGAATTAGCATTTGCATACGGCGCTAGTGAACAAATTATATTTTTAGCTGGATTATTAAAAGTAATAAGTATTATCAGAGGATAATAATTATGGGAAATCCATTTTATGAATTTATCAATAAGGTGTACACGGCTAAGGAATATAGTTGGCTGGAAAATTTTTATGATAAAGTAAACGGCATTGCTATGATTAGCATTCTTGGAAAAGACGACCAGAGCCTTAAACATTTAAAGAAAATATCTAAATATGTATATGCGTTAAGGAATGATTATTTATTAATATATTTACATTCATTAATTCCAAAACGGTATCGTGCTCCCTGGTTTAAATATTATAAAAAGAAAAAGGAGGAAAAAATAGATAGGCTTCACATAAGAATACAAAAATATTTCAAGTATTCTAATAGTGAATATCAGAAAATAAAATCTCATATAGATTTTTTTATTAAAAGAGACCTAAGCGGGTATTATACAAAATTTGGAGTAGGTAAATAGATAAATAGGAGGATGGAATGGCTAAAGAAGAAGAAGAATTTGTTGATGATGATGAATTGGAAAATGATGAGGCTGAAATTGTAGATGATGATGAAGATATTGAAGATGACGATAAAGAACCTAAGGAAGATGTTGCTGATGATGATTTAGATGATGATGATTTAGGCGATGACGATGATTTTGGTGATGATGATGATGATGAGCCAGCGCCCAAGAATGTTTCAAAAAATAAAAAGAAAGTGGTTGCTAAGGAAGAGGAACCAGAGCCTGAAAAAGTTTCAAAAAAGAAAAAGACGGTAGTTGTTGAGGAGGAACAAGTTCCTGAAAAGAAGGTTAAAAGATCAGTTGGAAGACCGAGAAAAACAGATGTAGTTGAAAAGGAACAACCTGCTAAAAGAGGGAGGAAGAAAAATCCTAATACGGTAAAAGATAAGGTTGACACAAAGTTAAAAGTTATCAATAGAAAAATGATTAAGGCTATTAAAAGTATTGCTGGCTGCGGTATAGAAATAGCTACTGAATATAAAGAGACATTAGAATTACTTCAGAAGGTAGCAGATAAATTATTGAAGTAATTTAATTAAGTGTAGAGGGCTGCAGTGATCCTGCAGTCCTCTTTACTAAAAAGGAAACTTAATGGAATTTATTCATTTACATAATCATACAGAAAATTCATTATTAGATGGTGTTAGTACGGTTAGCGAATGGGCGAAACGTGCTAAAGAATTAGGTATGAGTGCGCTTTCTGTTACGGATCATGGCAATTTAAACGGCGCGCAGCAACTGCTATTTGCGTGTAAGCAAGAGGGCTTAAAACCAATTATAGGTGTTGAGGCTTATATAGTAAAAGATCGTTTTATAAAAAAGAAAGAATTTAGAAATCATTTAATATTGTTAGCAAAAAATACAGATGGATACCATAATTTATTAAAGCTTATTTCAGAAGCAAATTTAACAGGATTTTATAATAAGCCAAGAATTGATTTTGAGTTATTAAAAAAATATTCAAATGGATTAATAGCATTATCTGCATGCATAGCTGGAGCGCCACAAAGTGCAATTAAAAGCGGTGATGAAGAATTAGCTATAATTGAAATGAATAAATATCAAGAATTGTTTGGCGAAGATTACTATATGGAGATTATGTTATTTCCAGAAAAAGGATTTATAGATTGGTATCCAAAAATTGTAAGAGTGGCTCAAAAACAGGGAGTTCCGTTGGTGTTAACGAATGATTGCCATTATTTATATCAAAAAGATTATTTATTGCAAGATATTTTATTTAAAATTAAACAAAAAGCTACATTTAAAAATGCAAAAAGTAATTTTAAATTTAGTTTAAAATGTTTATGGATGAAAAGCCTACCAGAAATATTGCAGGTGTGGAAAAAATATTATTCAAAAACAATTTCAAAAGAAGCATTGCAAGAGGCAGTGAAAAATACAGTAGTGATAGCAAATAAAGTAGAGCTTTATAATATTGATACGTCTAATAAGTATCCAGCTATATTTGTTAAGGGTAAAAGGTTGTGCGAGAAAGAAATTAATACTATTATTAAAAAGAAAGCGTTAATAGGTTGGAAAAAGAAAGGGTTTAATCGTGAAGAACATGCAAATTATTTTAAAAGATTAAAATATGAATTAAAAATAATTACCGATAAGGGAATGGCGGCATATTTTATTATTTTAGCTGATGTAATTAAGTGGGCGAATAAGCAAGGGATACTTGTTGGATACGGAAGGGGAAGTGTTGCTGGATGTTTGCTTGCTTATTTACTTGGAATACATAATGTTGATCCAATAAAACATCGCTTATTATTTGAACGATTTATTAATAAAAGTTCTGATAGTATGCCAGATATAGACGTAGATTTTGATGCACGTTATAGAGAAAAAATTAAGCAGTATATTATTACAAAATATGGAAGCGATAAGGTCGGAGAAATAGCTACATATGGAATGATGAAAATCAAAATGGCAATTAAAGATATAGCACGTGTGTATGGTTTTGACTATCACTTTATTAATGATATAACAAAACGCATTGACAATAATGCTGAGCTTTCAAAGCAAGAGTTAAGTCATTTAATAGGTGATTGGAAAAACAAAGATATAATTATTGGTTTAGCTTTAAGAATGCAGGGGCAGACAAGGCATATATCTATACATCCTGCAGGGTTGGTTATAACGCCTACGGCATTAACAGATTATTTACCATTACAGAGGTATAAAGATAAAATTATAACAGGCTGGACAGAGGGAGTATATAGAAGAGAAATAACTTCTTTGGGTCTAGTTAAATATGATATACTTGGATTAAAAACATTATCTATTGTCGCGGATTGTATAAAATTTATAAAAGAGCGGCACGATAAAATAATTCATTTAGATAAAATACCATTAGACAATAGTGAAGTATATAAATTATATAGAGATGATAAAAATATAGGTATTTTTCAGTGTGAAAGTAATACAATGAGAGGTTTAATTAAAAAATTAAAGCCAAATAGATTTGAGGATATAGTGGCGCTATTAGCATTGGATAGACCGGCGCCATTATCAATAGGCGTGTTTGATAATTTTTTAATATACAGAAAAAATAAAGATACATATAAAAGATTTCATCCAATTGTATGGGAAATATTAAAAGATACTCATGGTGTTTTATTGTACCAGGAACAGGTTTTAAATTTAGTAAAGAAATTAGCACATTTTACAACTGAGCAAAGATTGGTTATGAAAAAGTTGTTAAAAAAACCGCCAAAAGGAAAAGCCGAGTATGAAGAATTTCTTAAAAAACAGAAAGAGCTTGGTTATATATTTGTTGAAAAGGCTTCCACTATATTAACAAAAGATAGATCAGAAGAATTATGGAGAGACATAAAGGCGTTTGGTGCTTATGGATTTAACAAGTCACATTCATGTAGTTATGCTTTATTAAGTTATGCTACAATGTGGTTAAAAACATATTATCCTATAGAATTTTATGCTGCGTTATTAAATCATACAACTGAAGATGAAAAGTTTGATATATATAGACGGGAAATTAATCAAGAAGGGATAGAAATATTAAGAGCTGATATTAATAAATCAAAAGATAATTTTATAATAGATGGAAAAAATATTAGATATGGATTATGCAATTTAAAGGGAATTGGAAAAGGAGTTGAACATATTATTTCAAAGCAGCCATATAACTCAATAGAGGCTTTTTTATTACACGCTATTAATAATAAAAAATATATGAATAAAAGGGTAGTTCTTGCATTAATTAAAGCTGGTGCATTTGATGAATTTTGTACACGTGGAAAGGCATTACATTTATATAGGCAGCGATCAGATAAAAAATATATAAGTAATTGTGAAGAGTTAAATGATTTTCAAAAGCTTGAGGGCGAAAAAGAAGTATATGGTTATTATTTTTCTGGAAATATGAAGCAATTAATAGGCGCTAATTTTAAAGATAAAAAATATCTACAGTTAGATGTGGCGCTTAGGCAAAAAGCTGGAACACGTGTTAAGACATTTGCAAAAGTTGAGAGGGTAAATGTAACAGAAAAAGCGATATTTATAAATGTTGCTTCAAATGGAATTAAGACTGTTATGTTAGGTTGGAGAGATGTAATATATAAATTTAAAGATAAGTTTAAGATTGGAGATATAATAGTTGCTGATGTTTATCGTATGGATTATAAGGGAAAGCGTGAATTATTAATAAAAGAATTTTCAAAAATTGAAAAAGTTGGTGGTTAAATAGTAACTAATTATAAGGGAGGGTTTAAAATGAGTATTGATAAAGAAGATTATTGTGTAAAGGTGTCACTTCCTGGTAAGGATGTTGAGGCTAATATTAATGATGAGCTAACAGATTATTCAATTGATGAGCCATTTGAAATTGCAGAGGCGATGAAAAAACAGGCTAGCAGATATTTTAAATGGGCTGACTTATTCAATAAAGCAAAAAGAATAGTATCTACATTGGAAAGAGATTATGAAGTGTGGTATGCAAAAGCTCAAAAAAAAGTTCGTGAAGTACTTGTGCGAAAGGAGGGAAATAATAAGCCTACGATAAATGATTTAAAAAATGGAGTTACTATATACTTTGCTAAAAGTAAAGCAATATGGGATAGTAAAATAGATAAGGCTCAAGATAATGTTAGCACATTAGATACTGTTGTTAGAGCTACGTCAGTGAAAAAAGATATGTTAGTATCAGTCGGGCAGCTTGTAAGTCGTTTAATAGATAGCGGAAATTTAGTTGTTAAGGATAAAAAAATATCTAAGAGGAGGGACTAATATGTCCAAGTTTAATTCAAAGAAAAAGTATCAGAACACACAGACTTCAGGAGGCGGTGGCAATATCAGAAGGATGAAACTAGTTGTTGGCGTTAATATCGTTAGGGTTATTGAAGATAACTTTGAGGATACATGGGTTCATTATTTTAAAAATGCTGATGGCGATAAACGTATGGCAATATGTTTGGGAAAGGGAAAATGTCCTCTATGCGAAAAATGTGGAAAAAGCGAAAAGGCTACGCATAGATTTTATTTCAATGTAATAGATAGAAAAGAGCAGAAGGAAAGCGGCGAAACAGTTGTAAAGGTTATGGAAGTTGGAAAAACTATCTATGAGCAAATTCGTGATTTGGCATTAGATGATGAGTATGGTGATCCTACACAGTATAATATAAAAATCAACCGTAAAGGTGAAGGGCTTAAAACAAAATATTCTGTTCGTGCTTCTACTAAGCAGTATGATTTAACAAAAGATGAAAAGGAATTGTTAGAGGCAGAAACTGAAGATGGTGGTGTATATGATCTTAAATCTTTTGTTCAAAAACAGACTAAGGGAGAGCTTATTGAAATGCTTGGAGGCGACACTGAAGAAGAGGAAGTTGAAGATAGCGAAGACGGCGAAGAAGATGAGGATAGTGAAAAACCTCATAAGTCTAAAAAGAAAATTAAAAAAACTAAACCAGTTGAAGAAGATGTAGACGACGATGATGATGATGATGAGCCAAATAAAAAAGATGCATTAGATATTGATGAGGCTCTTGAAGACCTTGAAGATGAAGATGATGAAGAAGAAAAAGATGATGATGACGATGAAGAAGATCCAGCGCCTAAAAAGAAAAATAAAGCCAAAAAGAAAAGTAAGAAAAAAGACGATGATGATGAAGAGGAAGAGTGGTAATAAAAAGTTTAAGCGAGGTAAGGAAAGAAAAAGGAGCATGGGAACTATACCGCTTTAATCAGGGTCGCAACCTGCGTAATGTATAGCTTATACCGCACCTGCCTCACTTTAATTTGGAGGTTAAATTGAAACATATTAACATAGATAAAATAGCAGATAAAATAAGAGAACAGTTTGGAAAGGATTCTATGATGATATTAGATCCAAATAGGTCTGTAGATATAGATGTTGACAGTATACCGACTGGATCAAATGAATTGGATGAAATCTTGGAGATCGGTGGTGTTCCGAGGGGAATGATAACAGAGTTGTACGGAGGTGAGGGGTCGGGGAAAACAACATTAGCACTTCATATAATAGCAAATGCGCAGAAGAAAGGTTTGGTAACGGCATTTGTGGATGCAGAACATTCATTTGATATTAAATATGCAAAAGCAATTGGTGTTGATGTATCTAAATTACTATTTAACCAACCATCAAGTGGTGAGCAAGCATTAAATATATTAATTTCATTAGTTGAAACAAAAAAAGTTGGATTAATTGTTGTAGATTCTGTTGCTGCATTAACACCACAAGCAGAACTTGATGGAGAAATGGAAAAACAACAAATGGGGCTTGCTGCTCGAATGATGGGGAAAGCGCTTAGGAAAATGACACATTCTGTTAAAAAAACAAATACAACAATTGTATTTATTAATCAATTGCGCAGTAGGATTGGGGTATTTTTTGGTGATCCAAATACAACGCCTGGGGGAAAAAGTCTTAAATTTTTTTCATCATTAAGATTAATGGTATCAAGAATTAAGACGGTTACAAAAAAAGGGGAAAAGCGAGAAAATCTAGTTAAGGTGGTTATAAAAAAATCTAAAGTTGGAATCCCATTTCGGCAGGCAGAATTTTTAATAAGATTTGGGCAAGGGATTGTTAATGAAAATGAATGAGTATCAAAAGAAGGCTAAGACATTTGATGTTAAGGAGCATATAAGATGCCAACAGGGATATATAGGCGAACTAAAGAAATAAGACTCAAACTGTCTAAAGCACATATCGGATGTATAGGACATAAATTTACAAGAAGGCAAAGATTGAAAATATCTAAGGCGTTAATAGGAAATAAAAATGCGTTAGGAAATACATATCAACGTACAAAAGCACAAAAACGTAAAATTTCTAAATCGCTAATGGGAAATAAAAATTCTTTAGGGCATAAACATTCAGAGGTGACAAAATTTAAATTATCTAAAGCACAAAGTGGAAAATTAGGAAGTAATTGGCAAGGTGGAATATTTTTTGTGCAATATAGTATGCAATTTAATGGACAATTAAAAAGAAAAATTCGGAAAATGTATAAGAATATATGCCAGTTATGCGGTAAAAGAAAATATGGCAAAGAAGCATCAGTGCATCACATAGATTATAATAAGAAAAATTGTAAAGAAAATAATTTAATAACTTTATGTAGAGGTTGTAATACAAAGGTAAATACAAATAGAGAGTATTGGTTTGCGTATTTTACATATATTAAAGGAGAGAGATAATGAGTAACTATATGGGTTGTGGGGTGCAAATCATTGATAAAGATAATTTAGAGAAAAAATTATTAGAGCTTGAAAAGTCTGGTAATTATGTGGCAGAAGAAAAGCTTGATGGACAATGGGCTGAGATATGGGTGCAGAGTGGAAAAGTTATTAAGGTATTATCAAGAACTGGAAAACCAAAACCATTTGAGCCATTATTAAATTATAAATTTCCTATGGTTAGCGGAATATTCGTAGGAGAAATTGGATATGGAAGTACAAATTCTAAGTTAAGAGAAAATATAGCAGTGTTGTATGATTGGATTAAGGTGGTTTATAACGGAAGAATGATTAAGGCAAGTAAGTTTAATAATCATACTAGAAGAAAAATATTGAAGCAGGTATTAGTTGATTTAAAGCCAGGAATATTGATTGTAGAAAGAACAAGGCGTGGTTTTCTTGCATTTTATAATAGGGTATTACTTAATAAAGGCGAAGGATTAATAATTAAAAAAGAATTTGGAAGTGATACAGTTTATAAAAAGGGTACGCGCTCACCTAATTGGATTAAAGTTAAAAAAGGCGTTGAAGTTGACATGGTTGTTATGTCTTTAAACTGGAGAGATCCAAAAGGCATGAGCAAAATAACAAAAAATAAGGGCGCTGATAAATACATAAAAGATATAGTGTGCGGGCAGTATTATAATGGGGTATTGAGAAAAGAAACAAGAGTAGGTTCAATGACTGATTATGCAAGGGCGTGGTTTTCAATGTCTCCTTGTATTGGAAAAGTAATAACTATAAGAGGGTTTGAACAATTTCCAAAAACAGGCGCTATAAGGCATTGTTCATTAGCAATAAGAGATGATGGAAAATTTATAAGAGAGGATTTAACTCCAA
>Ga0075125_10000696_pt1 | contig 15254 bp, 27 predicted proteins | sample AntAceMetag02UKN_FD_69810 | JGI IMG/M metagenome (GOLD analysis project Ga0075125, IMG submission 69810) | Saline lake microbial communities from Ace Lake, Antarctica - Antarctic Ace Lake Metagenome 02UKN | ecosystem: Environmental > Aquatic > Non-marine Saline and Alkaline > Saline | place... | reverse complement strand
CCGCCTAATCAGCCAATATTCATCTTTGGCCAATTCACGCAAAACATCAATAGGGGTAGAAGGATTCTCGGCCAATTCTAGTTTCTCGTTATAATCCATATTCTTTAAATCCATATTCTTTAAATCCATTACGTTAACATCTCCCCGAATAAAGTTTCTATGATTACTTTGGCAAATGCAGGTAAATTCTCATTTACATATAAAGCCTCTATGACATATGGGTCAGGTTTCCTTAAACTCTTTTCATACTCAAACTGCATAACTAATGTATTAATAGAAGACTTGGAATTTAAGGCCACATGCTCCCTAACATGCCAAGATCCATCTTTGGCCAAATCCCGCAAAACATCAACAGTGGTATTGGGGTTTCTGGCCACATAATACCTAACCCACTTACCTTCATCTTTGGCCAACTCCTGCAAAACATCAACAGGGGCATTAGGATTCTCGGCCACATTAGCCCTAACTTCCTCATCTTCATCTGCGGCCAACTCACGCAAAACTTCAACAGGGATATTAGGATTTAAGGTCAATTGTAATTTTTCAAAAGTTTCCATATTTTCTAAATCCATAACGTATACATATCCTTTTTAAAAAGTTGGTTATTCTCGTCACCCATATGCTACTAATTCTCCCTGTGAACAATATTGTATAAATGGGAATTTCATTAAAAGTATTCTCCAAAGTATTAAAACTACCAGTGTTTGGTAAATAATACTAAATTACCATTATACTATCATTAAACAGTTGACACTATATAAAAATTATAATAGTTTTATATGACCATATAATTTTAACATACTCGGAAGGTTTTATTATGAGAATTTATTTTGACATGGAATTTACAGGATTGTTTAAAACTGCAGAAGTTATAAGTATTGGGTGTGTTGATACGGAAGGTAAGCAGTTTTATGGAGAATGTACGGACTTTAATAAGGACGTTGACCCCTGGATAACTGAAAATGTTATAGGTAATTTACTTTTTAATGATCGTCCTCCTTTTGTTTCCATGGCAGATGATAACCATAATGATTATATGGTAAAGGGAACTACCGAGGAAGTAGGTAAGGAATTAGCTAAATGGTTATCCTTTTATGATTCCGTGGAGCTCTATAGTGATGTTCATCATTACGATATGGTATTATTTGTCGATCTGGTAACACATGGGAAAAGTGCGTTAGATCTTCCTAAAAATATTACGGCGGATTGTTGGAATTTAGATCAAGAGATAGCAACTGTTAAAAATATTCCATTGGCAGAGGCTTTTGATGTGACCAGGGAAGATTTAGCTTTTATGAACATAGAGGATCCCGCAGCTAAAAAGCACAATTCTCTTTGGGATGCTTGGGTAATTAAAGCTTGTTTTGAAGAACTAGAGAAGGTACCCAGTACGGAAAATAAAAACCTTAAAACTATTTTATGTGCAGGATTCCCAGCTACGGGGAAAAGTTACTTTGTCGGCAAATCGGGACTAAAGGTTTTAGATAGCGACAGTAGTACTTTTGACAAAAAAGATTTTCCTGAAAATTACATAAAACATATAAAAGATAATATAGGGAAAGTCGATGTAATATTAATTAGTACCCACAAGGAAGTCCGAGAGGCACTAGTTAAAAACAATATCAATTTTGTTTTAGTCTATCCCAAAGTAGGATTAAAAGAAGAATATATCCAACGGTATAAACAACGAGGAAGTACCGAAGGTTTTATTAAGCTTCTTTCTGCCAATTGGAATAACTGGCTAAAAGAATTACACGAACAAGAAGGCTGTGAGCATATTGTTTTAGGCCCAGGAGAATATATTTCTGATATTGTAGATAGTCATCCTAGTCTAAAACTGCCTAACATCCTTTAATATTTTACCCCCATAGCCTAGTAGGTAGGGCAACGGGCTTTGATCCCGTGCGGCCACGTTCGATCCGTGGTGGGGGTGCAAAAAAGAAAGGTACTTATTTGTATTATGTTGAAATTAATGGTTGTAACTACAGGCAGAGCCGATTATGGATTATTGTACCCTCTTTTAAATAAACTGAAACAATCAGATAAAATAACATTTAGATTAATAGTAACAGGTTCTCATTTTTCTAGTAAACATGGAAATACTTATAAAATTATAGAACGGGATGGATTTACAATAAATCACCAAATACCTATAGAACAAAAAGAAGATACGCAAAAAGAAGTATGCTCCTCTATAGCCGATAGTATTGTAGCCTACGCTAAAATATTCGAAAGTTATTCTACGGACGGTATGATACTCTTAGGGGATAGATATGAATTAATGGCTGCAGGTACTGCCGCTATGATTTACAACGTCCCTATTATACACATCCATGGAGGAGAGGCCACGTTCGGATGTATTGATGATACAATACGACATACAATTACTAAAATGGCTTCGTTACATTTTACATCAATTCCTGAGTATGCTCGACGCGTTATACAATTAGGGGAACATCCGGATAAGGTTTTTGTGGTGGGGGCTATAGGAATAGATAATATAGTAAGCTTGGACTTAATGTCTAAAGACGAATTACATAAATCAACGGGTGTAGATTTCAATAAAGATGTTGCTATGATGACTTTTCATCCTGTTACCCGGGATGAATCCAAAGATGCCGAAAATCAAATCAAAAAAGTTTTAAATTCTATTATACAGCAAGATTTTACAACTTTAATCACAATGCCAAATACAGATCCAGGCGGTAATTTAATTTATGACATAATTATGGACTACCGTAAAAAGTATAAAGATAAAATAGTATTTACTGAGAACTTGGGACAAGTCCGATATCTAAGTGCTTTGCAGCATTCTAAATTAATGATAGGTAATTCTTCCAGTGGTATATTGGAAAGTGCTTCTTTTAAAATACCTGTTGTAAATATAGGAGATAGACAAAAAGGAAGAGTCCAGCCCGCTAATATCTTAAATTGTGAATGTAACACAAAAGACATTAACGTTGCTATAAAACTGGCAGTATCTTCGGAGTTCGCAACTACCCTAGAGGGCTTAGTAAATTTATACGGGGAAGGCCATGCAGCAGAACGTATTATTAAAATTTTAGAAAATATTGATTATTCCGATAAATCAACCTATGTTAAAAAAGGTTTTTACGATTTACCCCTATAAATATGCGTAACTCAGTTACTAAAATAAAGAACAATCACAACAAATCACTTGCATTAGTATTTTTATTAAGGTACTATAAATTATGTTAATATCTACTACAAAATTAGCCCAGATAAAAGGTGTTACTACACAAACAATTAGACGCTGGATCAAAGCAGGTTTATTTGAAACCGTTAGAACTCCCGGTGGGCATTTTAGAATTAATTATTTGGAAGAGCAAACAACTATCTTGTACGCAAGGGTTTCTAGTAAAAAACAATTAACTTCTATTGATAAACAAAAAGAATTACTTGAGGCTAAGTATAATGGAAAATTCTTGTATGACATTGGATCTGGATTTAATTTCAAAAGACGTAACTTTGTCAAAATTCTGGAACAAGTCTTGTCAGGAACTCCAATCAAACTTGTGGTTACCGCACCAGACCGCATCTCCCGAAGCGGTCTTACCTTCATCATCAAAGTTATCGAATTTTATGGAGGAGAAGTTATCTTTCTGGAAGATTATAACCAAACAGAAAGTTTTGATATCTCAACCCTTATTGCATTTCTCACTTCCTTTTGTAATCCCCAGTCAGACAAAAGAAACAGTAAGTGTTACACGAAAGATAAGGATATTCCCCAAGAATAAATCAGAAATATTTCAATTATTATCTCTAGCCAGAAGATCTTATAACTTTGCTATAGAACATTTCAAAGAAACATCTTATAAAGATCAACTTAAAGTTATAGAACTTAGAAGATCTATAAAACAAAAAGTTAAAGAAGAGTGGACAGACAAACTTTACCGTGCAGAAGTAGCCGGAGAAGCTGTCAGACATGCCTTTAATACAAGACAATCTATAATAAGAAAAAGAAAGAGAGGATTAAAATGCGATTATAAATTTCAATCTATAAAACAAACGAAGCAGAGCTTCGTAGAACAGAGATTAACTAAAAAGTTTATGGGAAGATTTTATATTACGGAAGAAATACCTGAATTCTCATTTGGAAGAACTACGGTTATATCATTTGAATATGGACGCTGGTTTGTCAATGCTTTAGAGAAAATAGAACTAGATCAAGGTGCCGAGAACCAAGGACTTGGGATGGTTGCTATTGATCCTGGCATAAGGACATTTGCTACATGTTATAATGGTAAAGTTGTTCATAAATATGGTAAGAATTTCTTTGGTGAAAAAATAATGCCATTACTTTTACAAGTTGACAAGTTACTTTCTAAAAGGAAATTATTTCTTAACAAATATAGTAAAAAAGAAAACAGGAATTTATTTTTCTTTGATTCTATAAGATATTTTAATAAGAAAATCTATAAATTAAGAAATAGGATCGATGACTTAATTTCAGATTTACATAGAAGAGTGGCATATGATCTTGTACAAAAACATGACATTATACTTCTTCCGAAGTTTGAAGTTAAAGGAATGATCAAGAAATTTCATAGAAAAATAGGAACTAAAACGGTTCGATCCATGCTGGGTCTTAATCATTATAAATTCAAACAAGTTCTCCAGTGGATGTGTAAGAAATATAATAAGCATTTTGTAGAAGTTAATGAAGCCTGGACAAGTAAAACAATGAGTTGGAATGGTTTTATTGATGAAAACTTAGGTAGTAAAAAAACAATTTCTGACGGAAAGATCTCTGTTGATAGAGATATAAATGGAGCACGTAATATATTCTTACGTGCTTTTTCGGTAGCTTCGACCGATATTCGTTTCAATTCTTGTGATTGTTGCGGATAAAATGAAGAGTGGGCTAGAGTGGTAGTTTCCAAAACTATTAGTCGGGAGTTCGAGTCTCTCCGCATGTGCTAGAAAGGTTATAAAATTCATGCCTATTTATGATTATAGATGTACCGAGTGTGATGCAACATTTGAAATTTTCCACCGAGAGGATCCTGTAACCGAAAAGGTTTCTTGTCCTGAATGTCAGTCCTTAGATATACGAAAATTAGTAAGTGTTTCTAATTTTCATTTAAAGGGAACTGGTTGGTATAAAACCGATTATTCCGACAATAGTAAATCCAAGAAATCAGGCGATTAATGTTATATTAATAGGGGGTACGTTTGTACCTAGGTTTTAGGAGGTATAAAGTGCCGGACATTCCAGAAATATCGGAAGTAATCAAAAATTATATAACCAATGCGGCTATAGATGAATCGGGATGGGATGGAGATGTTGATGAGTTAGTAGATACATCTCTTAAGAATTTCACTACACTAAAATGGAATCCTTTTATAGAAGAAGAAAATAATCTATTAGCGTTTGCTAATAGATCCAGTAATTATTGTGTAGAATATGAAATAAACGGGGCTTCTGATTGGTCAGAGTACGAGCAATATATAGTATCTTCCGACGTTAGAGGTGTAGAAAAAAACACAAAAAGCCCAGATAAAGATCTTTATTACTTTGTTACCCTAAAATTTAGTTATAACAGTATTAGTTTTGCTCATGACGATATTGAAAAAAATATTGACTCCAATCTAGACTACGAGCTCTCGCGACTTATAGAGGACTTCAAATCATATAAAAAGTTAATTAATTTATTTAAGCAGGATTACGGCTCGGGGTTAATGTACATTATAAATTTGGTTAAATCTTTTAACAATCCTTCTATGCTAAAATCCCTTTATAATACAAAAGGATCAGATTTGCATACCTGGTTACAATACCTGCCTAGAAACCAGGAATCCTATTTTAAAACTATCTTAGATACAAATGAATTCGCAAAACTTAAAACTACTATTAAGGATATGACAAAGGGGACTGGGGATTATATGGCTCCTAGCGTAGAAGATATTAATATAGCCTACGATATCAACGTAGAGAAAGACCCTTATACTAATAGAGATTATGGATGTTATATCAAATTATACATTAAAGACTACGAGGGTATTGATCTAGAGAATAAGAAAGAAGTACAAAAACTTATAAAAGATATGACCCAAGAAGATTTTTGCAAGAAGATACAATTCGGGGAACCAGACTACTATGAGTAATAAAATAAAGGATATGCCCTTTATAGAAAAAATAAAGTTGGCCCAAAATGATAATACCCCTGCAGATGTTCTGCGGGAATTGGCCAAGGATGATTACAAAATTAGGCGTGAGGTGGCCATGAATCCGAATACCCCTGAAGATATTTTGCGGGAATACGCAATAGAGGATAAGGATGATATCAGGCAAGGGACGGCCTATAACCCTAATACTCCCTTGGATGTTTTAAGGGATTTAGCCAAGGATGTAAATTCGGATATTAGATGGGAAGTGTCCAATAATTATAGTACCCCAGAGAATATTTTGGGGGATTTAGCAAAGGATGCATACTGGGAAATTAGAGCTTCCGTGGCAAAGCATCCTAATTCTTCCAGTAAGATATTAGTTATGCTTTTAGATCAGGAAAAGAATTTAAGTAAACCCGATCTTGATGTTATAGATGCGTTAGAGGACAATCCTAAATTACCTTATATAGCTAAGGTTATCATAGAGACTTTGTTTGGAGATATGTTGTAATGGATTTAAAGAATATGACATTGAACGAAAGAATAAATAGGGCTGCAAATCCTGCTACCTCAGAAAATAATTTACAGGAATTAGCACGGAACCATTATAGAGTTAGAGCGGCGGTAGCGGAGAATCCTAGTACTCCTATCCAGGTTTTACGTAATTTGACAAAGGATGAAGCTTGGATAGTTATAAGAAATGTAACTGAAAACCCTAGTACCCCAGAGGGTACCTTACGTAATTTAGCAACGGATAAATATGGAGCAGTTAGATGCTCCGTGGCCGAGAATCCAACATCTTCTAGTAAGATACTTGGTAGGATTTTAGACTTTGAAACGAGTTTAAAAGTCCCCAATAACTATGTCATAAAAGCTTTATACAAAAATGATAAATTACCTTATATAGCTAAGGTTATCATAGAGACTTTGTTTGGAGATATGTTGTAATGGATTTAGAGACTTTTACACTAAGCGAAAAACTAAAGGGAGCCCGTAGTACCTCTACCCCTGTAGATCTTTTGCGTGAATTAGCCAAAGATGCCAATTGGGGGGTTAAGCAAAACGTGGCCGAGAATCCTTCTACCCCTGAGGATCTTTTACGGGAATTAGCAAAGGATGTTAATTTCGTGGTTAGGCGGTATGTGGCCGAGAATCCCAGTACTCCTGTTGATCTTTTGGAGGAATTCGCAAAAAATGAGATTTCGTATATTAGAAGTTGTGTGGCCAAACATCCAAAGTCTTCTAGTAAAATGTTAATTGTACTTTTCGAACACGAAAAAAGTTTAAATACCCCCGCAGTAAGTGTAATAAAGGCTTTATACAACAACAAGAAATTACCCTATATAGCTAAAGTAATCATAGAAAATTTGTTTGGAGATATGTTGTAATGAATTTAAAGAATGCAACAACGCAACAAAAAAGAAATATGGCCACTAATCATAGAACCTCTATAGATCTTTTACAAAATTTAGCAAAGGATGAATCTTACGGGGTACGGGGTAGAGTGGGAAGGAATCCCAATACCCCTGTTGATGTTTTACAAGAATTATCCAAAGATGTTGATGTCTACGTTAGGCGTGGCATTTCCCTGAATCCTAATACCCCTGAATATGTCTTACGGAATTTAATAAAGGATCACCATTGGGACATTAGGCGCAATATTGGGAGACATTCTAAGGGTTCGGTTAATTTATTAATTTTGCTTTTTGAATATGAAAAGACTTTAAAGAACCCCGACCATGAAGTAATAATAGATTTATATGAAAATCCTAAATTCCCTGTATTTGCCAAGAGGGTTATAGAAACTTTATTTGGAGATTGGGCGTAATGGATTTAAAGAATATGTCCTTTGAGGGAAAAAGAGTATTAGCTATGGACCCTAAAACCCCTGTTGCTGTTATGCGCGAATTGGCAACAGATGACGATTACTGGATTAGAAGTTATATGGCTATAAATCCTAATATTCCTAAAGATAGTTTACGAGAATTAGCGCAGGATGAACACTGGGGCGTTAGGTCCCAGGTGGCCAGAAATCCTTCTACCCCTGAAGATGTTTTAAGGATTCTCGTAAAGGATGAACATCTCGATGTTAAACAAGGGGTGGCAGATAATCCTAATATCCCCGGAGATCTTTTACAAAATTTAACCACGCATACTTATTGGGGAATTAGGCGAGATGTAGCAGAGAACCCTAAGTCTTCTAGTAAGATTTTAATTAAAGTTTTTGAGTACGAAAAGAGTTTAAGAGAACCGGACGAAGAGGTAATACAGGCTTTATACGAAAATGCAAAATTACCCACATTTGCCAAAAGGGTTATAGAAACTTTGTTTGGAGATATACTGTAATGGATTTAAAGAATATGACACATAATGAAAAAATAGATTTGGCCTTTAATCCTGATACCCCAGATGATACTTTACGGGAATTAGCCACGGACAAAAATGATCGTGTTAGGCGGGGTGTAGCCACTAATACTAATACCCCTGAAGATATCTTGGGGGATTTGGCAAAGGATGTGAATTACGGCGTTAGGCGCAGGGTAGCCATAAATAGACATACCCCTGAGGATACCTTACGGGATTTCGCAATGGGTACGTCCTCTAGTATTAGGTACCATGTAGCCGAGAATCCCAAGTCTTCTATTAAGATACTATGTATAATTTTGGACTTTGAAAAGAGTTTAAAGAAACCCAAGATCCAGGTAATAAGAGCTTTATACGGAAATCCTAAATTACCGCATATAGCTAGAATTATTATTGAAACGCTGTTTGGGAGAATTTAAAATGAAGTTAGAGTATTTGACAAATTGGGACAAACAAAAATTAGCCGAGAGGATTAATATACCTAGAGCTATTTTGCGCGAATTAGCCACGGATGAAGAGTGGCGTATTAGGGCGAATGTGGCCAAAAATCCTAATGCTACAGGCAAGTTATTAGTTACACTTTTTGAGTACGAAAAGACTCTAAAAATCCCAATGGAAGATGTTATAAGGACTATATATCTAAATGAAAAATTACCAGAATTCGCAAAGAGGGTAATAGAGACTTTGTTCGGAAAGATGTTGGACTAATGGATTTAGAAAATATGACATATAGGGAAAAAGACGAATTGGCTTATGATCGCAATACCCCTAAAAATGTTTTGCGGGAATTGGCAAGATATTACGATTGGAGAATTAGGGCTCAAGTGGCTAAGAATCCTAATACCCCGGAGGATACTTTACGGGATTTGATAAAGGATGAAGATTGGATGGTTAGGTGTAATATTGGCAAAAACCCAAATGCTTCTAGTAAGATACTAATTATACTTTTCGAACACGAAAAAAGTTTACCCAGCCCCGATACTTCAATCATAAAGATTTTATATGCAAATAAAAAATTACCTACATTTGCCAAAAGTGTTATAGAAACTTTATTTAGGGAGATGTTAACGTAATGGAATCAATAAAGATGCCATTCCATAAACTAAGAGAATTAGCCAAGGATCCTAATACCCCTGTAGATGTTTTGCGAGAATTAGTCAAGAAATCTAGTTACTGGATTAGGTCCAATGTAGCCTCAAATCCTACTACCCCTTTGGATATTTTGCGAGAATTGGCAAAGGAGGACAATGCTACGGTTAGGCTGTATACCGTCAGGAATCCTAATACTCCTTTGGATATTTTGCGGGATTTGGCCAAAGATGAGAGTTGGCTAGTTAGGGCTAATGTAGCTAGGCACCCTAATGCTTCCGTTAATTTAGTGGTTATGCTTTTCGAATACGAAAAGAGTTTAAGGGAACCTGACAATAATGTCATAAAAGCTTTATACAAAAATGCAAAATTACCCGCATTTGCGAAAAGGATTATAGAAACTTTATTTGGGGAAATGTTAACGTAATGGATGTCAAAAAGCAAGCAAATAGTATAAGAGGCCGCATGGCAAGTGCCCCCGAAACTTCCAAAGAGGATTTAATAGAATTAGCAAACGATCCTCTTGTCTGGATTAGAGCTAATGTGGCAGCTAATCTTAATACTCCTATAAATACTTTAAGAGAATTATCAGAATGGGGCGATAGGTATATTAGGCAAAATGTGGCAGGGAATCCTAATACACCCTTAGATATTTTAATAGACTTTTCTAAAAATGCAGATACTGAGGGCATTATAAGCATTAATCCTAGTACTCCTGAGTATATTAAAAAAGATTTAGTAAAAAGTCCCGAAACGGTAACGCGTTATGCTATAGTAAATAGTCATCTCTCCTCGGGTACTCTTTTAGTGATGTTATTAGAACACGAAAGAACTTTAATTAAACCAGACCCCATGGTCATTCATCGACTATATACAAATGAGAATTTACCCGCATTTGCGAAGAGGGTAATAGAGACTTTATTTAAGGAGATGTTGCTGCAATGGATATGACATTTAATAAAAAATATGATTTGGTCATGAATCCTAATACCCCTGTAACTGTTTTACGGAAATTAGCAAAAGATTCCTCATCGTCCCATGTTAAAAACCATGTGGCCTATAATCGCAATACTCCTGATGACGTTTTGCGGGATTTGTCGAAGGATGCCGAGGTGGACGTTAGGGAGGCGGTAGCCTATAATTCTAATACCCGTGAGGATCTTTTGCGGGATTTGGCAAAGGATAAAAGTGCAGGAGTTAGGCGTGCTGTGGCCTGGAATTCCAAGACCCCTTTAGACAGTCTACGTCATTTGGCAAAGGATGACGAGGTGAACGTTAGGACTCAAGTGCCCAAAAATCCTAATACCCCTGAGGATCTTTTGCGGGATTTAGCTAAGGATGAAGATAGGAATGTTAGGTTCCAGGTAGCAGGTAATCTAAAGTCTTCGGGTAAAATATTAGGTATGATTTTGGACTTGGAAAAGAGTTTAAATAAACCTAACGCGAGTATAATAAGGGCTTTATACCAACATAAGAACTTACCTTACGTAGCCAAGATAGTCATAGAGACTTTATACAGTAATAGGGTGTATAATGAATGATTTAAATAATATGAGTTTTGAAGAGAAAAGGGAATCGGCCAAGAATCCTAGTACCCCTTTGGATCTTTTGCAGGATTTGGCCAAGGATAGAGATGGGAATTTACCCGGATTTGCGAAAAGGGTTATAGAAACTTTATATGGAGATATGGTGTAATGGATTTAGAAAATATAGAAACTTTTAAAAAAATAAATTTAGCTGAGAATCCCTCTACCCCTGTTGACGTTTTGCGCGAATTGGCCAAGGAGGTATCGGGGAGGATTAGGGAGCATGTGGCACAGAATCCCAATACCCCTATAGACGCTTTGCGGGATTTGGCCAAAGATGAATTTTTTTGGGTTAGGGAATATGTGGCCAAGAATCCCAATGCTTCTAGTAAGCTATTAGTTATGCTGTTTGAGTACGAAAAGAATTTAAGGAAACCTGACGACGATGTAATAAGGGCTTTATACTTTCATAAAAACTTACCCGCATTTGCGAAAAGGGTTATAGAAACTTTGTTTGGGGAGATGGTGCTGTAATGGATTTAGATAATATGTCAAAACAGGATAAACTACAATTTGCCTCGAATCGTAAAACAACCTCTCCGGGGGAATTTAGGGAATTGGCCCAGGATTTTGATCCTGCTGTTAGGTCACATGTGGCCAATAATCACTCTACCCCTGAAGATGTTTTGCGGGAATTGGCAAAGGATAAGAATCAGTGGGTTAGGATGCATGTGACCCAAAATCCTAAGTCTTCTAGGAATTTATTAGTTTTAATGTTTGAATATGAAAAGAGTTTAAAGGAACCTAGTCGCTGGGTCATAGATTCTTTATACGACAATCCGAAATTGCCACATATAGCTAAAGTAATTATAGGGACTTTGTTTGGGGAGATGTTATCGTAATGGATAGTTTAAAGAATATGACATCTACAGAAAAATATGAAGTTATAAATAATCCCACTACCCCCGTTGCTGTCTTGCTTGAATTGGCCAAGGATGAAGATTATAGTGTCAGGTATTGTGTGGCCAAGAATGAAAATACTCCTGGAAATATTTTGCGGGAAATGGCCCAGGATGGACATGGCTTTGTTAGGCGTCAAGTGGCCGAGAATCCCTCTACCCCTGAAGATATTTTGCGGGAATTGGCCAAGGATGAAGAATTGGTGGTTAGGGTTAGGGTAGTCTCCCGCAAAAATGCGTCTAAGGATCTACTGGTTAAGGTTTTTGAGTATGAAAAGAGTTTAAGGGAACCTGACGAAGATGTCATAAAGACTTTATACAAAAATAAGAATTTACCGGCATTTGCGAAAAGGGTTATAGAGACTTTATTTGGGGAGATGATAGCGTAATGGATTTAGAGAATATGGACTTTGAAGACAAATATGATTTAATCTTAGACCCCCGTACTTCTGGGGATATTTTACGAGAATTAGCAGAGATTGGGGATAGGGAGATTTTGCCGCACTTAGCCGAGCACCACAATACCCCTGAGGATGTTTTACGCCATTTAGCAAAGGATGTGAATGTGTACATTAGGGCGGGAGTGGCCAGAAATACGTCTACTCCTGATGATGTTTTGCGGGATTTAATAAAGGACTGGGATGATCTGGTTAGAAAAGATGTGGCCGAGAATACGAGTTCTTCTATTAAGACAATAATTACGCTTTTTGAATACGAAAAGAGTCCAAAGAACCCTAGTGCTAGGGTAATATTAGCTTTATACCAAAACAAGAACTTACCTTACGTTGCTAAGGTAATTATAGAGACTTTATTCAGGGAGATGTTGTAATGGATTTAAATAAACTGTCATTGGAGAAACTACGGACGTTAGCCACGAATCCTAATACATCTTTGGATCTTTTGCAAAAATTGTCAAAATTTGCAGATGAGGATATCCGGGAAGGGGTAGCCCTAAATCCTAATACACCTGGCGATCTTTTAAGGGAATTATCAAAGCAGGAAAGTACATATGTTAGAGCAGATGTAGCAATGAATCCGAATGCCCCTAAAGATGTTTTACGAGATCTAGCGCAATATGATCAGGATTATGATGAGATTAGGTTTTATGTGGCCGGAAATCCTAATACCCCTGAAGATGTTTTGCGTGCATTGGCCAAGGATGAAGAGTCAATGATTAGGTGGAGTGTGGCCAAGAATCCTTCTACCCCAGAGGATGTTTTTCGTGAATTGGCCACGGATACCCGGTGGGTTACTATTAGACAGCGTGTAGCTCGTAATATTAATACACCTGATGATATTTTGCGTGAATTAGCCACGGATAAAGATCCCCGGGTTAGGGAAGATGTAATAAATAATCCAAAGGCTACTACAGATATACTAGTTGTGGTTTTTGAATATGAAAGAAGTTCCAAGTATCCTGCATATTATATACTAAAAAGCTTATATACCAATCCTAAGTTGCCTTACGTAGCAAGGGTAATCATAGAGACTTTATACGGAGATAGATTGTAATGGATTTAAAAAAGATAATGCTTGAAAGAAGAGAATTAGCCAAAGATCGTAATACATCTAAAGATGTTTTGCGGCAATTAGCAAAGGGCAACAATCATTACATAGTTAGAATGTGTGTTGCCAAGAATCCTACTACTCCTTTAGATACTCTGCGTTATTTAATTAAAGATAAAGATTCTGAAGTCAGGGCAGGTATACTTGTTAATCCTAGTACCTCCCCTGCTATATTAGGGGAATTGGCCAAGGATGATGTTTGGTTTATTAGACGGGATGTGGCTCAGAATCCTAATACTCCAGTTGAGGCTTTGCTGGATTTGGCCACGGACGAAGAGATGGATGTACGGCGAGCTCTAGTTACTAATCGTAATATTTCTGCTGATATATTAATTAAACTTTTCGATTACGAAAAAAGTTTAAACCATCCTGATATATGGACAATAAGGGCTTTATATACTCATAAGAATTTACCTTACGTGGCAAAGGTTATTATAGAGACTTTATTTGGAAATAGACTATTATGAAGTTAAAGAATATGTCAAATTCCGAAATCCTCAAATTGGCGGGGAATTCTAATACTTCTATCGAGATTTTGCGGAATTTAGCAAAAAATGATGATTTTGAAGTTAGGGGAGCTATAGCAGGTCATCAAAATACCCCAGAAGATATTTTGGAGGATTTAGCAAAGGATGATTTTTCCTGGGTTAGATACCGTGTGGCTAAGAATTCTAATACCCCTATTAATGTTTTGTGGAATTTGGCCAAGGATGAAGATTGGGGCGTTATGCAAGCGGTGGTTGAAAATCCTCAGTCTTGCAGTAATTTACTAATTATGCTTTTTGACTACGTAAGGCATTCAAAGAAGCCTCAAATGGGGGTTATAAGGTCTTTATACTGCAACAAGAAATTACCCTACATTGCTAAGATAATTATGGAATCTTTATATGGGGAGGAGAGGTTAAAGAAATGGATTTAATGAATATGTCATTTGAGAATAAAGTAAAATTGTCCCGTAATCTTAATACTCCTCCTAATGTTTTACATAGATTGGCAAAGGAGAACGATGCAGGGATTAAGGGTTATGTGGCTAGGAATTTTAATACCACAGAGGACACTTTGGGGGATTTAGCCAAGGATACATTGCCGTGGGTTAGGTGGCACGTGGCCACGAATCCTAAAACCCCTTTAAATTTATTAAAAAGTTTAGCACAAGATTGGGATTGGAATATTAGGCGTGCTATGATCGAACACCCTAATATTTCTAGTACTGTGTTAGTTATGATTTTGGAAAAAGAAAGAAGTCTGCGTAGTCCTTCCTGCGAAGTCATAAGAAAATTGTATCATCATTCCAAGTTACCGCATATAGCTAAGATAGTCATAGAAACTTTGTATGGAGATATACTATAATGGATTTAGAAACTCTGTCGTTTACAGAAAAACTGGAGTTGGCCGCTAATTCTTCTACCCCTTTGGATGTTTTGCGTGCATTGGCCAAAGATGAAGATAACTGGATTAGGATACATGTGGCCGAAAATTCTAATACTCCCGTTGATCTTTTACCCTTATTTAAATAAGAAAGCCCCTTCCTTTAGGTGGGGGATGAATTATTTAATTTAGTAACTTAATAACATTTGACTACAATTAGTATTTATGGTTTTATATTAATATGATAATA
>Ga0075125_10000693_pt1 | contig 15269 bp, 19 predicted proteins | sample AntAceMetag02UKN_FD_69810 | JGI IMG/M metagenome (GOLD analysis project Ga0075125, IMG submission 69810) | Saline lake microbial communities from Ace Lake, Antarctica - Antarctic Ace Lake Metagenome 02UKN | ecosystem: Environmental > Aquatic > Non-marine Saline and Alkaline > Saline | place... | reverse complement strand
TCACCATCTGGGACGGCGCGCTTGCGGTTGTTCCGCATCTGTAAGCCGGTCGCGTCGTTCTGACTGTCAATGCCGGGCCCGCCCTGAAACGATGCAAGGCGATTCGATTGCTCGATCACCTTGTTCATATTTCCAGCGCTGATTGCTTTATCGCCCGCTTGCAGTCTGTCTGCTCTTGGCATTACTCTCCCTTATGTTGCTGCAAAGATTCCGGTGTAGTCGGCGCTCAGATACACTGGAAGCGCTGTATTTGCACCCGCTGAAATCTGAATAAACGACCATGCCGCCGTGTCATCGCGCAATACATATTCCCATCCTTCGCCGGTCTTACCCGGTATATCGCGCTCCAAGAATTGATGCCGCAAGCGCCACCGTACATCACCATCCTCATTGGTGAACTCCTCCGACTCGAAGCCTAGATACAGCATGTCACCTATTTCCGCTGACTCAAATGCAGCGATATTCTTTTTATTTATTGCTGTCTTTGCCCTAACCCGTGCCGCCGAAATATCGGTTATGACTTCCTGAATGATTAGCCGCCCGGTCGCAATCTTCTTGAACGCGGGCACATCTCCAAGAATAGGGTCGTTATCTCCGACATTCACATAGTAATAATCACCCGTATCCGCGAATTGCAGCAACTCCCCGCTTATGCTCCACGAACGCGGTAGGATAGAGAATGCCGCGCCGCTGGTAGACCATGCGCCTGTCGTTCTTGGCAAGTATGTTAGCGTTGCAGTCCATTGGGTTGAGCTGTCCACGTTTTGCACTTTCGCGATAGTGTTGAGCTTATATTCAGTGCTGCTGCCTGGGTATCCGTAACCGCGCCCCGGCAATGCCTGCACAGTGACGCCGGTGTTTGATCCTGCCGGTTGCCCGTTTGTGCTGTAGCGCCCTTCAAACTTGCGAACCCTATTGCCCCCGTTGGCGTCTGATCGTTCTTCCCTGCCTGGTATCTCTGCCCATAGCGCCCCGTTATGTGCTCGTGTTGCGATTGCCATGTTATACTCCTACCACCGGTGCGGCTGGTTTGTTGGTCAGTTTTTTTATCTCATCGTCGATGCTTTGAAGCGCGGCTATCTTCTTCTTATCGGCTTCCGCTGCCCTATCTTTACCGCTTCCAGACTGTATGCTTTTTATTGCATTTTCAAAGCTGCTAAATGTAAATCCTGGATCTTTGAAAGCGGGATTCTCTGGTGCATCGGATATAGTTTTTCTGCGGGCCTTGAGCGATTCTATCTCTGCCAGCGTTTTCGCTTTTTCGCTTGCCGCCGCCTTTTCCGCCTTTTCCGCCTCTATGTCCTGAATCCCTTTGTTTCGTATGCGTTTTATCCTATCAACGGACTCGTCTATCATGTTTTGGAAGGCGATTTCCGATGCCTCTTCAATCGAACTTCCGCCAGCAAGCGCGCCAGTAAATCCGCCAGCAATACGCCACGCATCAAGAAAGCTGTTGCCAAGACCATCTGATGACTTTTTCGAGTTGTCGGATGTTGCGTTTAGTCCTTTGAGCGCCTTATCCATATTTTCAATTAAGATAGTGGCATTCTTAATCCCTCCGGTAAATACACCGCTCTTTTTGAACAGGTCGCCAATCGTTTCGCCAAGATCACCGAAGGCATTGGACATTTGATCTATCTGCCCTGATGTGGTCTGCGCTGATTCTTGCGCCTGTTTCCAGCCTCGGTTCATTAGCTCGACAACGATGGCTTGTTTCTCTGCTTCGGTGGTAGCGGTGCGCAGCGCTGGGACGTATCGCTGCAAGATGGTGAACTCGCCTTGGCGGGCAAGCGCAGTGTACTTGGCCGCCGCGTTTGAGTCCAAGCCTAAAGCCTTCGCGAGTCCGATGGCCTGCTTGGTTGCGGTTCCGAGCGCCGCGCCTTGCACGCCAAGATTGCGAAGGGTCGCCATCGTTTGCAGGTTTTGCTCATCACCGAAGCGCGTCAGCTTTTGGATTGCGGCGGCTTGCTTTTTTAGGATGGGTAGCAGCTTCTCGGCGTCATCGCCATGAGCACGAAGGGCAGAACCGATGTCGCGCTCCGCGTCCTCTTGGGTGTTGCTGAGTTTGATTTGCTTACCCATTGCCCCGCCGATAGCGGTAATGGCCGCAACGGCTATCATGCCACCCTTAGCGAATGCCTGCGTGCGCTTCTCGGCCTTACCCATGCCGCGATTGAATTTACCATCGCGCGTGCCTAGATCAACGTAAGCGTCTCCAACTTTTTCGGCCATTAGATCACCCCTACAACTTCGCCGAGCGGAATGCTTTTGCGCCCGGTCTTGCTCATCATATCTGCTGCGGCCCGTGCGAGGGCGTCGCCAGTTGCTTTGCCTTTGCCGCTATCAGCGCTTGCGTCGCCATAGAGAAATTCTATGCGCGATTGCAATACGGGCATTGTCAATGATCCGAGTGATTCCGAAAAATAGAATTGCAGCTTTGTATCAATCGTGAGCCAATCAAGCGGCGCTCTTTTTTTTTAGGCTTCGCTTCTTTGTTCTCCGGCTGGTCGTCATCCTTGATCTCATCAAGCCCAAGCGCAAAGCGGCAGACATTGCGCGCCTTCATCTCATCAACCACGACAAGCGCCTCTGCATCCTTGAGGTCTAGCCCGTCGCTCGATGCTGCCATGACATGCATGATGCCAGCCTTGGGAAATACGATCTTATCCCCGCCGATCAAATCCTCTGCCATCTCATAGGCGCGCTCGTCGTCAATACCCTCTGCTTCTTTCAGTCCCTCAATGGCGCAGCGTAGTATATCAGAAATAGACAGACGTTTAGCCGTGAACGTAACACCCTCAATGGTGTACGCCTTTTCAAAGTTAAGAGCGTCTGCCAATGTACCCATTACTCAGCCGCAATCGTGAACGGGCCGGTCGATTCAAAGTCATGGTCAAACGTAACCTTGTCCTGCGGATTGTTCACGCCCATCGAATGTCGAATCTTTCCGGTGATCGTCTTGAGCCCCGTCGATCCGCCGCTACTGCCGAGCGATAGAATCAGGTTTGCCGTGGACGTATTCGGGAGCAACGCTTCGTGCGCGCTGAATGTTCCAGTCACGTCTTGAATCAGGAATTTGCGCTCACGATAACCGCTTGATCCTAGATGCGTGCTGTCATAGTTTTCACTGTTAATGGTTGCCGACCACTCGGTGACTTCTTTGGTCGATCCGTTATACGAAACCGTGCCGCCGAAACCGCTTAATGCTTTTGCTGCCATTGCCATTGCTGTACCTCTTTCTGTTTCTACTCTGCTATATTATAGGCATACGTTGCCACAACATGCCAACCTTTTTGGTCGGGCTCCTCGATTGTCAAGGCGTCCAGCGTCTTGTATCCCATCACCATGCGATACGGAGACGCAAGAGAAAGCGATGCGAAATTGAAAGCGTCGTGCCATGCGCCAATCATCGACAGCGCCCGGTTTGGATCTCGCGTGTTATCGAATGCTGACACGTCAATGCTGATGTCGTCATAGATTCCGCTTGCGTCTGAGCCCTGTCCCACGGTCGGTTCTGTTAGCGATGCAGGCACGTTTACCACCACGAATGGATACGTTGCTGAGTTTGGCGCTCTACCGAAATAGAAGCCTGTTGCGCCCGCCGCGCGGATTGCCGCGCCGCTGCTGCTGTCGTATAGCGTTTTAATTGCCGTAACGATTGCTTGCGTTGCTGTGCTCATATTACATCTGCCCCCATCGCTTTGAGTATGCGCCGTTTATTGCGCTTGAGTCCTGGCAGCAAGTAAGGCCGAGGCGCGATAGTTTCGGTTCCCTTTTCCAGCCATAGCGCATACCCTACATTGTCCTTGTTTCCAACGCCCGTGCCGACCCTTGCCGAGTTGATGCCGCGCTTCTCGGTGCCTATGTTGCGCTTCAGGTGTGCGGTCTGTACATGCGGGATTCCCCCCGGTTGCGATGCGTTATCGCTATCACCGCCGCCCGCACGCGTGCCGCTTTGCCCGCTTGCCGGAAAGGCCTGCCGAATATCGCTTGCCAACATTTCAGCCGCAACCATGATATTGCGAGACATGCCGCGCTTGACCTTTGCCTTTACGCGCTTGCCGTCCCATCTCATATTCTGCGTGGCCATTAGATCAACCTTTCCGCGTCAACCGTAACGAGGTCGGCTTGCTGGTCGGTATCATCCGGGAACGTCACGCGGTAATTGCGACTGTTAATCGTGATGCGGTCGGTATCGTTTATGACCGTGCCGCCGTCAAAATATATGCGGTGCGTGCTGTTCTCTCTGTCGCGTCCCAGCGTCGGCGCGTCACGGCCTGTCAGCGCACGCACGCGGCACTTGATAGCCGATAGACGCGGGTTACTGCCATACGCCTCTATGACGCCGCCTATGACGCTCTGCGTCGTCGTCAGGCTGTAGACGTCGGCTAGGTTGTTCAGCATTCCAGTCACGTCCATTACGCCATCTCCACGCGCTTGAACTGCCTTAGCATTGATGCGTATGGCGCGAGCAAGTCGCTCATGCTGAATTGCGAGTCTGAGCCGCTCGATGGGTCTGCTGCCGTGTATCCGTAATCACCGAGCTTTTCGCTCTTGAATGTGGTGTCCCGCTTGCTCATGCGGTAGGCGTCGGAGACTATGCGCGTTGCGACGTATTGCAGATCCGCTGGAATTGTGGCGTATCCGGCCTTGTACCACACGAACACGCTCAAGGGACTGGCAGAGAACCTGCCCTCGATAAGCCATTTCGTATTGGCTGAGACGCGGGATTCGATTGCTTCATCCGGTATCTGCAAATCGTACTCGTCACCAGCGCCAAGAACGTATGCCGAGAAGGGCTGAATCTTGCGCGTGTCGTACGAGTCCATGCCGCTATCAATGGTAAGCGTCCAGCCCGTCACAAGCTCTACCACCGCCTTAAGCGTGGTTGCCGTTGCATAGGTAGCCAGCGTCAGGTCATGCGCTTCGTAGTCCACGAGCGTCAGCGTCACGCCGTCGCAAGACGCAAAGGCTTCTGGTGAGGTTCCGGCATAGGACAGCCGTGCCAAGTCCTGTGCGCTACACGACACCTGGTAGAGCCGCGTAATTGGGTACTGGTTCAGCTTGAGGTACGCCGTGCCGGTTCCGTCGTACCATTCGCGGTACTCGGTTTCAGCGAATGTGCGGTCACAGACTTTCTCAATGGCAGCGCTTGCCTGCGCGATTAGCGCGGTGATCTTTGCGTTAACCGTGGCGTCTGCAATGCTCACGCCTAGATATTTGCCAACGTCATTGCATGTTATCAGGTTGCCCATTGCTTACCCCTTGAACACGATTTCGGCCTTTGAGCATTTGACCGTCTCTTGCTTTCCGTCTGCCACCACAATCGCAGCGCCGTCTTGCACCAACACAGACGCAACGCTTGACACTTCAATGCGCTTGTCGCTTTGCGCTGGCGCTGGCTTAGCTACAGGCGAAACCATTTGCTTATCGGCTTGTGGCTCTGTTTCTACTTTGGCTGTGCGCGTGAAGAATGCCATAGAGTGCTCCCTTATTTCTGAACTGACACGGTGTTGGTGTTGGTTCCGCTTGCCCCTGATAGCGTCAGGCTGCCGATGGGGTTGCCGCCTACGAACTCGTAAGTACTTGATGCGCGGATGGCCACCGCGTTGGTGCCGGTAATCATTGCCGCATACTCCGCAGCCGATACGCGCACCGCTGCATAGACAACCGCCGAGCCGCCGTTATACACGGACACGAGGCGCGCCGCTGGGGTTATGGTGATGCGATTGGTGCTGGTGGTGATCGCCACTTGTCGCCCGCCGCAATCGCCCGTCATGGTGATTGTCTCATCTGCAAAGGCGGAGAGGGATAGCGCGGCTATGATGACCGAGATTGTAAGTGCTGCTTTCATGTGCTGCCTTTCTTTATGGTAGCGGGGCGCGGGCCAAGAGAGTACCCGCGCCCCCTAATGTCGGCCAGGAGGGACCGGTTGAGAGATGCGTTAGTTGTCGCTTTCCGATACGAGCGCCCATGTGTTTGTGTCAACGCCGATCAACAGCGCAGAATCATTGCCGTCCATTAGGATAGCGCCTGATGCTGCAACCGGTGAGGAATCTGCAATCGTCACGAGATTGCTTGAACTTGTTGCTACAACCAAGAACAACAGTTGACCGGCAGCGCCGGGAGCGTTAATCGTTATCGTGTTTGTCGCATTGTTCGTTCCGTCGATTCCGTTCAGAACGTATGAGCCTGCCGAAACCGCAACCGGCTGCCCGTTTGTCACGTTGAGCGCAGTAGATGCCAGCGTCATAGTTCCGCTGAATGTTTGCGCTCCGCTGTGCGTTCCTGTGCTTGTGTCAGCCACAGTCCCGCTGATTACCGGCCCTGATAATGCAAGCCCCGTATATGTCAACGTCCCGCTTTGATCCGGTACAGACCATGAGAATGTGGTGTCTGCTATCATATACGCAGCGCCGCAAATCACTATTGCGATTGCTAAAAATAATGCCTTCTTCATTGTGCTTCTCCTTTGTGGTTCAGGGGCAACCCGAAGGCCACCCCGTCACCGGATGATTACGCGATGGCAGTAGGCATGTCAGTTGCGCCGCAAGTATGGCGTGCGTCGTACAGTTCATACAAAAGGCTTGCCGCCGTATTGCTGCCGAGCGATTCCATGTTCAAGCGAACATATCGGAAGTCGTTATCAGCATCCAAATCTTCGGAGCGAATCTCGAAGATGTAGGTGTTCGTCGCCGTGCCTGCGCCTGCGGTCGTCAGCGTTGTTGCTGTGACTGCCGTCAGCACGTCCGTTGTGACGCCGGTTTCATTCTTGAGGTAGCCGGTGAACGCAAGCGCCTTTTGGTCTGATCCGGCCGCGTCACTTGACTGCAAGAGCGTAACCGTTCCCGTTCCAGCGCCAGCCTGAGTAAGCGTCAGGATTGCGCGGCATCGGCGATAGTTGCTCATGTCCACTACGTTTGTGTCGGTGGTAAATGCTGTTACTGCTGCACCAACCGCGTCGGGCTGTGCGTTTTTAACGTTGTCGCTGAGTCTCATATCTAATCTCCTTCTATGGGTTGCGGGCTGGATTGTCCAACCCGCTATCCCGATGGTTGTTTATTTCGTGGACAGGTGAATGAACGGTGCGCGAGTTGCCCCGTGCTTCGGAGTGTAGACCTTCTTCGGAGACACTTGACCATCCACATACTTGATGATGCGGTAAGCGGTCTGCGCTTCCAAGAACTTGATGTGAATGCTCTCTGCGGCTTCTGGCCCTTCAACGAAATCACCGATCTCGTACTGGCTGAAATCGCCGAGGATCAAGTCGCCCGCCGTGCCTAGCGCTTCGGGATACTCAGACCATTGCACGGGATAACCGTACAGCGTTCCGGGGAAGCCTTGCGTGGCGTCGTTTGATGGCATCCAGATAGCAGCGCCGCCAGTACCGACCGCAAGGTTCAACTGTGCGAACTGAGGCAATAACTCTTGGTTGGCGATCCACTTAACCGCGCCTGCATTCTTGATGCGAAGGCGGGCAATCATCGACCAGATGTCTGTTGCCAGAACGCGAACCGTGGTATTCCGAGTAATCGAAATTTTCGCGGCTGCATTCATAATGGCCTGAGGCATTCCAGCGCCCGTGCCGTCTGTCAGGAACGCGCCCTCTTCGGCAAACGCAATGGCCTGTCCAAGCTCTTGCACAAGCAAGCCGCCTGAGACTGCCGAGAACTTCATGGCCTGATGGCTCATGTAACCCAGCGCGGTCAGCGGTTGCAAATCAAGTTTGACCTGTTCGAGCTTGATTTTGGAGGCGGTCAATGCGCCGTTCTCAGATCCCCAATAAGCCTGCGCACCACCGGAGATGTAACCGCTGGCGTGCGTGTAGTCTTGGATGCGCGTAACGTCGAGTGTTTTGGTGCTCATCGGTACGATTGTCGCAGACTGTCGAACAGGGGAAGCGTCAAGAGTTGCGCCCTCAAGCGCAATGCGAGTTTCGGTCGGTACGGCAAATCCGCCATCAGGATCGTTGCCAATGACTTGACCGTCTCCTGCTGCCTTCTCGCAGATTTCCATGGCCTTAACCAAGCGTGCCGGTGTGCCGCCGCCTGCTGCTTCATGCACGTCCTTGAGATACTGAGATGCACCATTCAGGATCGCGCCCTTTGCGCGTTTCTGCCCGGCAACCAGCGGCGCGGCATAGCCCCAAGATGGATCAATGGCTTCGTCTTTCACAACGATGTTTGCGGCCACGGCTTCTTTGATAGATTTCTTAGCGGCTTCGCTTTCGAGCCCCTTGGCGATACCGGCTTCAATCTGCTTCTGCAAATCTTCTGCGGCGGCGGCTTCGTCGTGATCTTCTGCGGTTCCGGCTTCGATCAGGCTCTTTGCGGTGGCTTCGTCAACCTTGAGCACTGTTCCTGCGGCGTAATTGATACCGTCAATTTCAACGGCGGTCTTGAGTTTAACTTGCTTTTTCATAGCTTTCCTTTTCAGATTAGTGGTTCGTGTTCTCTGCTAATCCGCGTCGGTCAGCTATGGGTGGCCCCAACTTACGTCTTGCTGTATTGTGCTTATATTATCAGACGCGCCCGCGCCTCATGTCAACTGCTAATTTTATACGGCTGTCAATATCCGGTTGCACGACGACTTCAACGGTGCGCTGGTGTACGATTTCGATGGCGCGCTTCTCTTGCGGCTCCGGCTTGTTCTTGATCGCCACCTTCTCGGTGATGAGCTGATCGACCTTTGCCTTGAGGTCGCGTATCTCGCCCTTGAGCGTTTCGACAATCTCTGCGTATATGTCTACGTTATCGGGTTCGCCATCGCTGCCTTCTTCCTCGGTCAACTCAAGCGTCTTGCGGATCAGCCCCTTGTCATCGTCGGATAGCGCAGACTTCGAGAGCGCGGTCTGTATGGCGTTAGGGTTGGCAGGCACGGCAACGATAGACACTTCAAAGAGCGTTGCCTTGGCGATGATGCCACGCAAGCCCGCAAGCGTCTTGTCCGAGAACTCGGGCCAATCGGCAAGCATCTTCTTTGTGGCTTTGTCGAACTCTGGCGATCCGGCGCGCATGAACTCACCGGAGCCCATGCCGATTGACGCGGTTAACGGCATGAACTTGGACAGGGCAAACAGCTTATCTCCATCGTCCGTAGGAGCCGCTTCAAAGTGCATCTTAACGCCGAAGTCATTGACGCCTACCCACACGGCCTTCGCGCTTGGTAGCTGACTGTAATCGTGCGCCGTGATGACTACGCCCGTTTTCGACCAGTCTTTTATATCCAAACCCTTTGGCATGACTATCTCGTCGTCGCGGTCAATTTGCCGCGTGCTTACGATGATCGGAAATATACGACTGCCAGCGTCAATCTTCGGTTCGCCCTCAAACTTTGGCGCGGCCTTCAAAACCTCGGCGGTTGCCGTGGTGTCGCGTCGAACTACTTCTAAGTCGTCAATGTCAACGCCCTTCTCTTTTGCGGTTCGTTCTACAATGGCAACGATCTGCTGCCGTGGTTCGTCTTTCAGGTTCTTGAGTAGCTTGCCGAGGGTAAACTTTTTCATGCTCATGTTGATGCCTTTCTGCGTTGCGCTATGCGAGTTGCGATAGCGCGGTCATTTCATTGTGCGATAGTTCGGGATTCCATTCAAGCCCGTAAACTTGGCGGTGATTGTCGCTGGTTGTCATCAGGCGGCTGTTTTCTGGTATGTCGATGGTCAGCCCTTGACCGCGCGCAAAGCCCATATAGAACTCAACCGATGGCCTCTCGTAGGTTGATTCGTGTCGTAGCTCGGAATAGAAATCAACGCCATAAAGATGGATTGGATTGTAGCGGCGCATAAGGATAGCAAGGGCGAGCATGTACGTCATTGAGCACGCGTGATAGGGGCGAGCGCCGCGCTGTCCGTTGCACAGCATGTGATCAAAGCCGATATGCGCGATATGTTCTTTCATTGGAAAGGCTTCGCTTGTCGGCATCTCCGCCCATTTGTGCTGCATGATCAGCGGAACTTTCGGTGGGTGTTCGAGGTAGTGCGCCAAGAACCGCGCCTTGACGAAACTATCACCGTGCATCTGGAATAGCATAGTCAGCTCTGGATCAACCATGTAATTACAGCCCCACGCCTCGCAATGCTTTTGGCGCGCAATCTCTATGCCTTGCGCGTGCGTCGGGCCAGCGCCAAGGATTACGAGCGGGCTTGTCTGTTGGTTATGTTGGCTCATTGGCTCTCCTGATTTGCTTATGTTTCAATGAATTTCGGTTCAAGTATGCAGCGACAGTTTGGATGAAGAGGCGGTGCTTGGATCTCGCTGTATGCCATATCAAGACTGATCGGATTTCCTTCAAACTCAACCTCCATCTTGTCGCCTTTGTTCCAATAGTTCGCGCCAAGTTCCACAACCTTGCCGTCCATAGCCTGACAGAACGGGCAGGCGTCACCGTTAGCATCCCACACTTTAGCCGCCACAACACCAGACTCCTGCCATGATGCTTCGCGCCCCAGCTCGATTGCCCGTGCCGATTCCGTGCGGGCGATCATCAAGCCGCGTGTGTTCCTGCGTTCATCCGTGAACATACCTGTCAATCGCTTTCGCAGCTCTTGCACGTTCTCGCCATTCTTGAGCCCAGCTTGCATATGTCGCTTGAACTCACGCTGCACGCCTTCGCCCTCGCTCTCCAAGAATTTGTATGTGGACTTGCTGATAACCTTCTGCGCCTCTGGTTGCTCGATGAATGCGCCTACCTCGATACGTGCGCCCTCCGGCAATGCGATGTTGCCAACGATAAGACCGCGCTCCCATTGCGGCGTCATTACCGCCACCATGTCATCAAGATAGGTTTGGGCGTATACGGCAGGCTTGAACTTCACCGTGTCATATGCGCCTTGAGACGCCACGCGGTCAAACTCCGCCGTCAAATCTTTGCCCTGATCAATTTGCATTTTGTTTGCAACCGACGCGACTGACTTCTCCGGCGCGGTCGGCGCTGGATTTGCGCCTCCGCTAATGTCCGGCGCGTTGTCCGGGTCCGCCTTTTGCATAGATTTATCACCACCGGATGAGGCGCTGCGTGTCGTACTTATCGGCATTGCTGGCGTGCTCCCCAGTGGCAGACCTGTTGACTGTATGATAGGTGAATTGCCCCACGGCACATCTATCATGCCGTCCTGTGAGCGTTCCTCATTCACGGTCGTAACGTAATTCTTTAGATTCACTTCGCGCTCCTTGAGCATGAACTCTTGATCATCTGGCACGGGATTATCATACGCCACGAATAGGCGAGGCTCGTCATACAGCGGCATGAGTTGCTTGTTGTATGACGCCTCAGACATGCGCAACCGGGGGAGGATTGTGAAGCGCGTCCATTGCACGATTGCCGCCTCAAGGTTTGCGCGGTTGATTGCGTCGGTCTTGCCGAGCGCTGGAGGCACACCGAACGCGCCGAAGATTTGCTCCATTGTGACCTTGCGGCCTTGAAGGAATGCCATTTCGCGCGGGCTAAATCCGAAGTTCTTGATGTCTGCGTCGCCAGCCATGAATAGCGGCTTGCCTGAATTGGCTACGTCGCCACGCGCCGCGTTCCATTCTTTGCGGTACGCGTCTATATCCTTGCGGGCTACGTTCTCGCCTTTGAGGACGACAGCAAAGTCAGGGCGGGCATGGTTACGATTCAGCGATCCCTCGTAGATGTCCATGTCCGTGTCTCGATCTGCCGCCATTGCTACGGCGGTCAACGGAGCCATGCCGAGAAACGGGCTGCGCGGGTTGGGGAAGCGGTTATGCACGACAAGCTCGGCTGGTATGGTGATCTTCTTTAATCCGTTGCCGACCTTATACGCCACGATTTCACCGCCGCTTACGATAGGCGCTACGATTTGCGACGGCAGCACTATAGGGTCAATTGGCTGGCCTAGCGGTCCATCCTGGAATGCAAGATAGCTGTTGCCGGTCAATTCCTCGAATATCGCCAGCATCATGCAATCCATGAACGAGTCGTTGAACATATCTAGAAACGGGTGTACGTCGATTTCCTCGATCTCCACGGCGCTGCGGAAACGCGCGGACTGACCAACGGTGGACTTGGATAGGCGCATGTGCTCCTGCTTGGTGATGCTTCGGCCTATCGACTTGCCTATGCCGCCGCGCATGCCTGCCTTGCTCTGACCGGTGCTGCGGGTTGCGTACAGCCTTAACGGGATGCTTGCCCGTTCTGCGCTGTTGCGATTGACTGCATCGTAGACCCATCCGATATAGCGGTCTATGTTCTGCTTTGGGCCGGTCTTTGGCGTGCCGATCTTCTTGGATGTCATCTCACGGAATAGCGCAAATGTGCCCAATGGTGACGCGAATACATCACGGATGTTGCTCGCGCCTTGTTTGATCCGGTGGAGGCGGTCTGTTATATTCATGCGTATATGTTACCCTTGCGCGGTTTGTGGGTGCAAGAACTAAAGCAGCGACGCGAACAGCTTGCGGTGCGCTTCGATGTAGTCGGTGGTGCTGTTGTCGCACTTAGGAAGCATGCCATCCACGCACTGAACCATCAGGTCGTAGTCGCATGTTGCGAATAGTGCGTCCGCGTAGTAGTTGCACCACCCCACGCCGACGCCTGCGATTGTGGGTACACCCATAGCCGCAGCCTCAATCACTCCCATCGGCCCGCCCTCGTACCGCGACGGACACAGGTACAGGTCCAGCGAGCGATACCATGCAAGCATCTCAGGCTCGCTCAGTCCTCCGCCCGTCGTCACGATCTCCCACTCGGGATGATCGGCGCGCAGTCGGTCAACTAAGTCCCAGCCCTTGCGGTACTCGTTGGCTGCGTTGCGGATGCCTGCTATGCCTATGCGCGGGCGGCGCTTGGTGATGTAGTCCGGGACGGGCAGGGGGATGACGGTTGCCTTGCTCGCGTACATGCTTGGTATATCATCGGCCGCAGCCTTGCTCATTGGCACAAGCGCCTTGCTCAGACCGCAAGCCAGCCACCACCACGCTATGAATTTATTATTCTCAATTTGGTCGCGGTTTTCGACATGCGTCAACATTGAAACTATATGCCCAAAGTACATGCGTGGTGCGGCTTCATCGCTCATGTGTATTTGCTCATCAACCTTCCGAACCTGTGCATAGTTGCATAGATACGTGATTCCGTCCGCTGGCATAGACTTAGGCTCAGTCCTCAACTCCCCGCCGAATGCGTCAGCAAGTAGCTTGCCATGGCGATCAAGCACCCAGCCGTCACCGCTTATGATTACTTGCAGGTTCATCCTAACCCCTCCTGATGTTTCCGCCGTGCAATTTGGTCGTGTGCTCATCTATTTCTCCTTGTTGGTTTCATATTCATCCCACCCACACGCGGTCAAGAGCATCCCGCCGCGCCTTGCCTTGATCATTGCAGTAATGCACGCACAGCGCCTTAGATAGCCGCTCGTAGTCCCACCAGATTGATCCGTACTTGTAAGGGATTTCCTGATGCTCAACGCCTCCCGCCCGAAGCATTGCCGAGAATGCTGCGTTGCCGATCATGCGCGGCGGGAACCCGATGCGCTTCATGCCCTCGGCTGCGGCTGCGTACTGCTCTGCGCAATCGCGGCGCAATACAAGCGTGCCGCTATTTGCCCACGGCGCGTCACCATTCAGACCGAGCTTGCGCATTCCATCGCCAAATCCCTGCGGCTCGATAGGCGAGCGACACCAGCCAACGGAGGCGTGGCAATCGTCGAGGATGGCGCTGATGTCCGATACAATGTCAACGTCCGGGTCGATATAGACAATCTCCGGCAGATCAAGCATGCTGCATAGGCTGTAGCGGATCTCGTTGTATCGCAGATAGCCTGGGGCCGTCTTGTCATCCTTGACGGTGCGCACTACGTCGAACATGTCCGGCGTCTTGCTCTTGTTTCGTGCTGCACCGTGCCCGACATAGACCAGCGTATAGGCTGCATCTGGCATTGCCTTGTGTGCTAGCCTGATGAAGCGCTCGGTGTGCGTGTCCAGCCATGCCGCGTTACAGATGGTTACGACGTGCATGCGCCTCTGCCGGTCGTTAGCATTGCGCGCTGTTGCTGCGTTGATTCGCTCGGCTATGATGCCGCGCTCTAGTTTGCCAGCTTCGTCGCGTAGGGTTTGGATCTTGTTCTCTGTTGCTGTGATGGTCATGGGCTGCGCTCCTCAGTTCCATGCGTTAGGGTCATTCGGGTCTGCGTTAATCATCGGCTCTCTCTCTGCATCCTGTTCTACATCATCCTCGTCGTCACCGCAAGCAACAAATGGGCGATTCTTTCCGCCGCTTAATTCATGCAGTAGCCACACGAGCGCATCCAACCGGTTTGGGCTTGCGTCCTTGCTTGCCCCCGTGAACGTCATCATCTCGGTTTCCATGTCGGGGAATATGCCGACATGATGCACAAGCCCTTGCTCGTACAGCGCAGCTATAGGCTCAGCGCGTATGATCTTACCACGGCTTGCATGCACGGCCTTGAATGGGATCTCCCTATCCACCTGTCTTAGCGTGATCTCAACAAGGTCGCCTCCGTTGTTGACCTCGCCTATCACGCGATCTGCCTGATGTTTGCGGTACTGGCGTGATGCAGCCCTTGCCCACGTCAACGGACTTGCCTTTATGCTGGCATCCTCGGTCACATAGTAATGCCCGTCAACGCCGCGAAAGCCGCTCACGATTCCGGTTTCATCGCTGCTCTTGGTGTTGGTGACGGCTGGGTCAACGGCTACGGCTACACGCTCGGCGTCTGGCAGTCCAGTTGCGTCCGCTCTGAAATCGTTGACCATGTTCCACGTCCAGAGCGCGCCTGCCATCTCATCAAGCCACGCACCGGCCCATATATGATCCCATTTGACGCGGTTGGTCAGCTTCATGCGGTCGGCAATGGCGCAATAGGACGGCGGCAGATTGGCGCGGTTGTCTTCGTACGTGGTGTGGATGTAGAGCACGTCATCCTTGACGCCGTTGAATCCGGGCGACACGCCAACATCGACAAAGAACCGGCGATACATCCAGTGTTTTTTGTGCGACGGGTTTAGGCATAGCACCACGAGATTGTCGTGCCTGCCATCGCGCACACTCAGGTCAATGGTGTCGAATGTATCCTCATCGTCAAGCTCCTCGGCTTCATCCAGCACCCATACGTTAATGCCTTGCAATGACTTGAGCTTGGCCGTTTGGTTGCCGCTGCTTGTCTTGATGCCCCTGAACAGCAGTTCGCTGTTGGTTCCGTTGTGCGTGATGTCTTTCTGCGTCAGCGTGAAATTATCTTCCCATCCTAGCAGCGCGACCTTCTCGACAAATTCGGGGATGATTGAATCGGC
>Ga0075125_10000689_pt1 | contig 15371 bp, 26 predicted proteins | sample AntAceMetag02UKN_FD_69810 | JGI IMG/M metagenome (GOLD analysis project Ga0075125, IMG submission 69810) | Saline lake microbial communities from Ace Lake, Antarctica - Antarctic Ace Lake Metagenome 02UKN | ecosystem: Environmental > Aquatic > Non-marine Saline and Alkaline > Saline | place... | reverse complement strand
TAACGATTCTAGCTCCATATCCATCTGTAGAAGCACCTGCTACTACGTCAAGAACACCACCAGAAGAAGTTATATTAGCTCCTCCACCAGTTAATTGAGATACCCAACCATCAGTTAGAGAAGTTCCAGAAGCTCTTAATAAACCAGTACAAGTTGTAGCTGAATTACCAACTAAGCTTAATAGTTCTCCAGTAGTAACCATAGTTCCTGCTGAAGTGATTAAAGCTCCTGTACCTGTTGTTAAAGATGCCATGTCTATAGATAGACCAATAGCTGTTGTTGTAGCTCCTGCCATTACAACTGAAATACCTTTAGCTGCTCCTGTTGTTGGACTAGCAATAGTAACTGAAAGACCAGTTGGAGTGCTTGTAGCATCACCAGCTGAAATCAATTCAAGAATTTCACCATCATGTGTAGCTGCGTTAGCATTAAGTTTAACTAAAGCACCTGTTGTAATAGATGTTGAGCTAATATCTGCTAAGTCTGCTGTTGTAATAGTGTTGTTAACTACTGTAATTGAGTTAGCGTTATCTGCGTCTGTAAGAGTTAATGAACCATCTGTGATGATAGCGTCTCCAACAGTCATAGTGAAATCACCAGCTGTTAAAGTTAAATCTCCTAAAGTCATTACGATAGCGCCTGCTGTAACTGTTAAGTCACCACTTGTAACTGTAATATCTCCTGCTGTTACTGTAATTGCATCTGTACCAGAAGCTACGCCTGCAATGGTTATTGCTCCAGCTTCTCCTATTGAGAATACATCAGTTGCTCCATCTGTTTGAACACACTTAATGAACATTCCACCTGCTAAAGCACTCTCATCTAATTGAAGTCTGATTAAGTCTCCAGTTGTTAGAGTATCTGAACTAAACACGAATGCTCCTTCGTCCTTAGTAGTACCATTACCAAAAGTAGTGATAGTATCATTTTGAACTAGGAATAAAGGTGCTGTATTAGATGTACTTGTAGCTGTAAATAATCCATCTGTTAATGTCATGTCATTTCCGAATACGATTGCTTCTGAACCATTAGTAGTAATAAAGTTTAAAATTGAAGTAGCTCCTGCTGAACCAATCTTCAATGCTGTAGCGTCATTATCTTCTAATGTCCATGTCATATCACCTGCTGTTGAGGTGATTGTTGAGGCTGCGCTAAATGTTATTCCTGTATTAGTAATAACACCCGCTTTAGTAATTCCCCAAGTAGCTCCTGTACCTGAAATGTCTGCTCCTGAACCTGCATTTGTAATCTGTAGACATACTCCTGAACCACCAGCTGCGTTAGTTATAGTTATAACATCTGTAGCTGTGGATCTATTTCCTGCAATAGTCCATGTAGCGTCTGGTGTAATTGTAAATGTATTATCTGCTGCGAATATTGTCTCCCATGTAGGAGTTCCGCCACTTCCTCCTGCACCTATAATTGATGTTCCTGTTTGATTCCAGAATACAAGTTGATCTGAATTATTAATGTAAAGACCATAACCAGTATCATCATTAGATAAAGGGTTAGAAGCGTAATTCTTATCAAATCTTAGAATACCTTGTCTAAGGTCAATGTTCTTTGGACTTGAGTAAGTCCTTCCTGCTTTAGTTGCCATATTATTTGAGAGAGACGTTGGTTGAATAGAATATTGCTTACGCTCACCCACTATTTGCCAACGTCTCTTTAATTAAATTAGTTGTCTATGTAGTTGCCTCGTCTCCTTCTGACCATACCCATGAACGAGTAACGTCATTGAATCCTTGAATAAAGATAGTGTGAGCGCTAAATTGCATCTCTCTTGTCTTTGTAACAATATTTACAGGGTCAACATTATTAGATTCACTTTCAATATGTTGGAATCCCATAGTATCTGACATAGCTTTTGAAGAATCAAACATTCCCCAAGCTGCGTCTTTTGTTAGATACTCTAAGTCAACAATTTGGAAAGGTCCCATTGCATTACCATCATTGTCATTACTTTCTGAAATCTTATTAGTTTTGATTGAACCTAATATTTCCATTGCTTTATGATGAACACTTGAACCTTTTTTACATACCAACATGTTTAATTTAGCGCTATCTGGGTTACCTCTAGGGTCAACCATTAGACTAGCTGTTCTGTCGGCTGCTTTATATCCTGCGTAATCAAAAGGTAAAGAATAAGTAGTTCCATCATAAACTACGTTGTTCATGTTAGTTCCACCATCTTCTCTTGTATGAGCAGTTGTCCAAGGCTCTAAAGCATCTCCACCTGTCAATGCAATAGTAGAATTACCTCCTACGCCTTGATGTGTATAAGATGGTGAAAAACCATTAGTTAGTCTTTCTGCTGCTAACTTTTCTTTCTTTCTATTTAAAGCACGAATAAGTTGTTCTCCAATAGCTGTTAGTTGTCTTTTCTTAAATCCAAATTTCCATGTCATGTGAGACATAGGGAACATAATATCTACTTGTTGCTGTTCGTAAGTTTGGTCAAAACCTTGGATAGCTACATCTTCTAGAATACTTGCGTTTTCTGAAGTGAACTCTGCTTCTTTAAGACCTGAGATTGAACTATCTTTCTCAAATAAATCTGTAGTTGTTCTAAAGTTATAATACTTTTTGTAATCTACAGGATTCTTTGCTTCCTTCTTTACTATAACTTGGATAGCTTTATCAGTCATGTCTTTAAATTGATTTAGTACTGCTGGACTCATATAATTAGTTATTTACAATATAATCTTAATTAAACTGTAAAATTAGTTAGTTTTTACGCTCTATCCATTCTTGAAATGAATTCAACAAGAATTTTCTTGTCTGATGCTGCTCCTACAGTTCCGACTTGCATAACATAAGCATTGTCAGATGTATCATCTGTACCTGTGTTATTTACTGTAGCTTTATCTGTTAACGCCATTCTTTGATATTTATGTGTTGCGTCTGAGTTATTAGTTGTATCTACTTCAAAAATATCTCCAACGTAAGGTTGGTCAATTAATACTGAAGTATCTGATGTAGTTTTAGTTTCAATAGCTACTCCTGCTAAATCTTCCCATGCTGTTGAAGATGTAGCTGCGATTACTACTTCATTTGCTCTATCGTATGTAAGTAAATCACCTGCTGTAACTGCCAGAGAGCTAATATCTCTTGATTTAGTACCTTTATCTACACCATTCTTTCTTGAAAATCCTGTCATATGTTTTGTAACAAAAAAAAGCCTACTAATAGGCTTATTTAGTTCTATTAGGTTTATAATTTAAAAATCGCTCTCATCAAAGCCTTTAAACATTCCTCCTGGTCCTATCATTGATTTTTGATCTGGAGTAAGGCTATTTTGATTTGATTTTGGCTGTGTTGCAGTTCCACCACCACCTGATATAGAAGCACTTTCAATCTTTTTGTTCTGAGCGTTTATTTTAAGCTGTCTCTTTTTATTATCTACAGAGCCATACATATCTTCCACGTCTCTATGAACTTTATTGAATATTACTTTTAATTGAGCTTTGGTTTTACCTTTAGCATTGTAATCAGTTTTAATGATTTCACTAAAAGCGTTCCATCTAAGATTATCTTCATCATTGTCTGGTAAGTACTCAGGATGATCACTGTTAAAGAAATCATCTAATAAAGAATTACTATCCTCAGCATAAGCGTCTTCCTTTTTTACATATCCTCCACTTTTAAGCTTTCTATCAATAATATTATCAATGTCTGATAATTCTTCTTGAGAGTATTTATCACTTAAAATGTCTTCCTTTGGTAGTTCTGTTTTCTTTTCATTACCAAAGTCAATTTGATTCTTGTCTCTTAGTTTCTTTCTTAACTTAGCTGTCTCTAATCTTAAAGCTCTCTCTCGTGGGGTTTCACCTTCCACAGGCTTGGGTTGTGAAGGTGTCTTTGGAGTTTCCTCCTCAACTTCTTCGTCATTAGAAGATTCTGACTCTAGAGTTTCCTCAACTTCTTCTTCCTCAACTTCTTCCTTGCTTTCTAGCTCTTCCTCTGATGGAACAACTACTTCTTCATTGTCTTCACTGTTATTATTAGAAAAATTTACGTTGATTGTCTCTTCATGTTTTACTTCTTTCATATGTTTTACGGCATTATTTTACTTGCTGTAGAGCAAGAATATGAATTAATTACTTATAACTAGGCGTATAAACGCCCAGATAAAATAATCTATTCTTTGATTAACCAGTCTAATCCATTCAGGTATTTAGCTTCTATCTTACAATCACTAAAATCAGCAATCTTTAGCTCAGGTATTTCAATCTCAATCTCTTGGTTGTTTAATTCTTGTACTTCTGCATTATAAGTTTCAATATTCTCAGCTTTAATCTTGTATTGTCCTTTCTTCTCACCTTCTTGTTCTTCGCCATGCTTTACGAATAATGATTGTACTTTTTCTGTATAAGTCTTTAGTTCAGGGTCAACTTTCTTAACGACTAAAGTGATTTGAAATGATTTTAGTATTGGTAAAGGTAAGTCTTGTATCTTTTTGATTCCTTCTACACTATCAGCTAATTGTTTTAGTGTTATTTTTATTTTTGCCATACTTTTAATAATTTGCTTTTTATATTTGTTAAACATTTAACTATTTTGTCTCTTCTACAGTTTTTTTTCATCTTCAGTATCTTCTAGTTTCTCTTCTACAGGCACTTCCTCTGCTGGTGCTACTTCTTCCTTAACTTCCTCTACAGGAGCTTCAGGAGCTACCTCAGGGGCTTCTACAGGGTTGTTAGCTTTGATAGCTTCTATTTTACCGCTAAAATACTCTACTACAGCTTCATAACTGTCAAAGTCTTTAACTAAGTTTACTTTATTGTCTTCTGTTATTGTTGTTTTAATTTCCAACATATTTTTGTTTTGCTAAATAGAAATCTATTGAGAACTATTTAGTTTTAATATTTTTATTATATCCTAGTTGCTTAGTTACTAATTCACACCATTTATTTATTCCTCCTTCAATGTCTTTTGCATCTAGTTGTATACTTCTTTCATCTTTATCTACGCTTACTTTTTGAGCTGAATTCATATTAGAGAACTTATCAGGAACATAAACCCAAAACTTTAGGTCTATTCCTAACTTACATCTAAAACCGTCATTCTCATCAAACCATTTCTCAAATACTCCCCTATAAGGGTCATCTATTGAGCTTGTTAACTGTATTTCTTCAGGGAAGTTAGATACATCTACTTCTTCTGAGACTTCACCTGCACGTTTAAGCTTTCCTCCTGCTTGACCTTCTAATAAGGTGAGGATTTTATTAGTATCTTCCTTTGCATCTTCACTATTCTTTCTAGTTTCGTCCATGAAACTATCAAGTTCTTTCTTTAAGCCTTTTAGACTTAGATTTTTTGTTTTTTCCATATGTTTTACACCTATATTTTACTTGCTGGAGAGCAATAATATTAAAAAACTATGCGTTTGAATAGCATAGTTCTATATTTTAACAAACCCCGCTAGAAATCTGTTTAGATATAGAATTCTACTATCCAAACTGTCTAGCGGGTAATATTTAATTTTAATTTATGATTTTACTGTCCTTATTATTATTTATATCAAACTGTCTCTTCTCTTCTACTGGTATTGGGTATTCATAAGGAAAGTTTACTAATTCACCTTTTCTTATGTCTTTATGAGCCTTTACTCTTAATATTCTCTTGATCATCTTCATCTTAGTAGTAGTGACTGGTATCAGTTGCGTCTGTTGTTCTTCATTACCGAAGAACATTAACATTGAGTATAAGTCCTCATTACTGATGATAACACTATTGTCTTTAATTGTAAACTTTATTTGCTTACAAGGTGTTACTTCTTTATTCCAGTTAACTTCTACTCCTAATCCATTCTTATTAGACTTTGCTGGGTCTGTTGTCATATTACTTGTATTGTTTAGCCTCTTTCTCTAATTCAGAAAAGAAGCGCTTTATATGAAATATTCCTCCCTCTCTCATAAAGCTATCTTTAGTGAAATCCCATTTATTATCTATTCTAACCTCTCCCATTCTTTTAGTAAGGAAATCATCTATAAACCAATCCATAGCTTGCCAAGAGTTATCACTCATTAAGTCCTGTAGTTGCTTTCTTTGGTTGTTTATTATTTGATTCATACTATCTACTTTGAACAGCGTTCTTATTTATATCACTAGCTACTTTTCTTAAGGGATTAGTAACAGCACTCTGTGGTTGTCCTCCTTGAGGTAATCCTGCTTGTTGTGGTTGACCTCCTCCTTTAAGCTTAGCCTCTTGCCTAGCCTTAATCTCATCTGGTGTAGTAAATAGTCCTCCTGATTCAGCTTCTTGCTGTTGTTTTTCAGCCTCTTGTTGCTTATTTTGTATACCTTGTTGTAATTCTTTAGCAAACTCAGGGTCTTCTCCTATCTTAACTACTTCATCAGTTAACCAATCTTTAGGTTTCTCATCTTGTATCTCAAGTATCTGTTTAAGCGGTTTATATAAAGTTTGTACCATTTGTATCATTCCTTGCATTAGTGACTGTCCTATCTGCATGATAGCTGGGAAAGTTACATTATATAACTCTAACTTACGTTGTCTTTCAAGTTCTGGTGAGGGTCTTAAAATAGACTGTACTTTAATGAATATCTTACCTTCCCATTTAAGATCAACTATATCAATATCTCTACCAACTATAAATGCTCTATCTTCTGGTGCTTCTACTAGATTATCTAACTGTCCTCCATCTCCTTCTTCACTCTCTCCTATCTTATCAAGTCCTAGGTTAAGTTCTGGAAAGAAGTCTGCTACAAGCTCACCTTCCTCATTATTATTAACTTGATTAGCTTTTCTTCCTAGCTCTGCCTCAAACTTAGCTAAATCCTCCGCCTCTAAAAACTTAACAACCTCAGGTCTTGAATATATCTGATTCATCCAAGATAATGAGATTTTAGCCTCATCTTCTAGTACAGTCGCTATATTCTTCAAAGAAGTGCCTAAACGCCTTAGAGAGGCATCCTTAGCCTCTAGGGTCTCTCCTAGTGTCTTACCTGCTAACTGACCTTCTAATGTTTTATTGACTCCACTATCTTCATCCATTTGTTCACTCTGCTTATCAATAGCGTCAAATCCTCTAGGGTCATAATTTATATTAACTTGATCAATACTGCTTCCTGGTAACATCTTAACGAGTTTAGCTGGACTAATTGTAAGATCATCATCACCAGGTTGTCCTGTATAGAATAACATAGGATATATAGCCATAACTAACTGATCAATGGTCATGTTCTTTAATCTGTCATATATAACCTTGTTTCCTTTAATGGTTTCATATAATCCAATACCGTAAGGACTTCTTGGGTCTCTAATACTCCACACAGTCTGCCAACAACTAAGTTTCTTCTCATCATTAGGCAATGGAGAAAAATGTAATACTACTTTATCTTTAGGGCTATAAATAGCGTATAAATCTTTGTTCTTACTCTCATAGAATCCTAATGTAATCAAATCGTCTCTCATTTCTTTAGAGCCATCAAAGTCTCCATCATCTCCATCATTATTCTCTTTAGTAGTAGTTCCAAATGTTATCTTTTCAGCATTCTTGAAATGGCCAAACTTTCTCATGAATGTATCTTTAGAGAAATCATCTTCAAAATACCAATCATCTGGCTTTCTTGTCATAGTAGCCATGTCATCAATCCAAGTTCTCCAAGGGTCTCTGTTCTCCCTATAAACATCATTAAACTCTACTATATTCTTTTTAACATATTTATTGTTCTCTTCATTATCAGGATCAAACTCATCTAATATCTCTACATCATAATCATCTTTACGTGGATATGTTCTACCAATAGCCCAACCATACTTAGCTAAATTGAATATGAATAGTTTTAATTCGTCTTTAGAATCTGCTATCTTCCAACTTCTCATCCACATAGCTTGTGCAATCTTAGTACCTGGCTTGTATTTCTCTAGCATAGCTTCAAATACAGCCTCAGGGTTTCTATCTACTAAAATTGATAGAGCTGTTTGTATCTTAACGAATAATGTAGGGTCTGATACATCACTTCTCCAAGTATCACCTTCTTTTTGGTCTATGTTAACAACACTAGAGCCTCTTAATCCTGTAAGTTCATCGCCTCTAGACCTTGAGCTATTAGAGTTAGCTCCATCTAATTGTTTGTTAAAATAAGTATTTGGTGCGTATTCTATATCAGCATTACGCATTATCTCTTCAAAGTCTCTATTATCTAGTATGTTACGCTTACTTTGTTTAAGTATTGGTAATCTCTTCTCTAAATAATCAGATACGTCTTTCTCTTTTCCTTCAGGATTATATGGTTCTTGGACCACTTCTTCCTCTTTTAAGTTTGTCGGCATATATTTAATTATATTTAATAATAGTTATTTTGACTTATACTGCTTCCTTTATTTCCATGTAATTGTTTTAATCTCTCTCTTATAGCCTCTCTACTTCCTTGTTTAGGCTCTGGCTTAGGTCTATCAAAGGCTTGTGGTGCATTACGTCTTACCTCAAATGCTATAGCATAAGCCATAACTTCATCATCATTCTTTCCTGACAATGCCTCTGGTCTACCTACTTTATTTCTAAAGAAGGTATTACACTCTCTTAAGAAATCTACGTTATTCCATATTTCTGTCTCTGTATTAAGCATCCTTTTAAGTTCTGATAGAATATGTGGTCTATTTGTTCCTGTTAGAAAGCCTACCTTACGCTTTACTGGTAACATAATGTCATCTAATTCCTCTCTAAAGTACATATTAGGGTATTGCATCCTCAGAAGCTCTGTATTAACCCATAAACCGTCTTTGTTGGCTTCTATAGCCATGTAAGCCTTATTATACCACATACCTAGAGCATACGCTATAATAGCCATTTCATCAGGTGGGAGTCTATCCTTGAACTTAGCTACTGTTTTACAACTCTCATTGTCAATAACTGTAAGTATACTATAATCTCCTCCTTCAATACCTTCTGCAACATCTCCTCCAATAACATAACTCTTATATTCCTCTGGTCTTTCCCACAACTTTATCTTTCCTATATCACTCTTAGTAAACATTGGATATTCATCAACCATACTAATATCTCCTGTATCTTTATGCTTCTCTGCCTTTATAATATACTCCTGTATCTTTCTAGCGTCAAAATAAACTGTACCTGTAGCAATAAATGCTTCCTCTGGTGTTGTGGGATATTCTTGATTAAGCATATCCCAATCTCTTTTAAGAGATAACCATTTAAGATAATAATATGTAATCTCTATTAGTGATAGTTTGTGTAGTTCTGAGTATTCTCTAAACCTTCCTCCTTCTTTCATTTCAGTAAATGGTATAACTCTAGTAACTTTAGCTATTTCTTCTTTATCCCATCTCCAATTATAGAAATGAGCCTTAAACTCACTATCATTTTGTGGCTCTCTTCCCCATGCTTCTGTGAATATATCATAGAAATGTCCTCCCATCCCTTCTGCTGTACTTTCAATATCAAACTCTCCATCTAATGGAACTGCTGGTATAGTACCAAGGATGATTTCATCTCCCTTTAGTGGAAATTTAGCGCATAACTTAGCAAACTCTGATATATGTACTTTATTAAGCGTTCCTGATCGTCCTGAATTAGAAACTGACATACCTGAAATAAATCCTCCTCCAAAATCAAACTTTAACTGTTTAGCTGAATTAGCGTCTACTTTATATAATCCTTTTAAGTTTTCTTTAAGATTATTCCAAGCATATTTTACTTTCTTATTGAATATGGTCTCAGCGTCCTTTTCTGTATGTGCTATGAATAATGCTTCAAAATTTCTTCTGAACAAGACATCATCTAACATTAGTATAATCTGTAGTGTAGTAAACCCTAACTGTCTACTCTTTAGTATTATATTTCTTAAAGCTTTATTCTTAACAAAGTGTTCTTGCGCACTATTCATCTTAAAGGTTATCCTCTTCTGATTCTTATCAACTATGGTATAGAGGTTATTTATCCTCCATATCTTGCTCGCTAGGTTCTTCATTATCATAGTTTTCTTCTAAACTAACTAATAATTGATTCATATCAACATGAACATTCACTTCATTAGTAGTAAACATTCCTTTTATCTTAGCTCCAAGCTCTAGTTCTGATTTCCTGTTCTTAGGTTTTGCTTTTATATCATCGACTAAAGATTTAAGAATTAAATTGTTAGTTAATCCACACTCTTCACATATTTCTTTGAAGCCTTTACTCTCTGTTAATTTTTTGGGTGTTTCAGATGTTATTTTTGTATATCCTGCTTTTAACATTGCCTTTGCTTTATTACCGCCATTAACCGCTAATTCAGCTACTGCTAGTCTTTGTTTCTGTGTTGGCATATTCTTTTTATTAGTTTCTTAATTCTATATATTAATCCCCTATCTTCCCATTCTTTTTTTCTTTGTTCGTATTTAGTCATTTAGTTTATGTTTATTTAATAATGGTACAGGGACAATGCTAGCTAACACATCATTCGGCATATAATACATTTTAAACTATATTATAACGAGTTATCCCCTATCATTAATAAACAAATAGTTTAAACTACTATCTTTTTAATCTTTTCTTGTTTACTAGAAACAATCCTTCCACACTTCTCACATTTTTCTTGAGTTATTGGAGGATATACTAATAATTGCACTCCAGTAACCCTTCCTCCACATTCTTTACATGTTTTTTCTATAATCATATATGTTCGATTATATATTTATTATTCATTTAGTTTATATTTAACTGCTTGCCATAAAGCGTCTAATAGTTCTTCTTCTTCAAATTCTGGTCCATTTAAACATACTATATATCCCGGTATATCATCATCAACGACACTTCCATTTTTAGATATGGTACACAAATCATCTCCTAAGAACACTATCATTCCAACTATATCCATATCTCCATACCAAATAGTTTCATCAGTGGTCTCAATAGTATAGTCAATTCCTCTATCATTAACTTCTAACCACTGTTCTTCTGTTATGTGTTGTTTCATACTAATCTTTATTTATATTTATCATCTATATGTTCTATGTTTTGTATATGCTCGTTGCATATAAGGATAGTATTAATGAAGCTCTTAACTATATTAGGGCTTACTAGCCATCTACTAGAGCCTCCGCTTTCATTATCATCATAGAAGGTTTTAAATATTTCTTCTTGTTCTTTAGTCATATTAATCTTTAAACAGAACTAATAACAAGTCTAACTATTAAAACTATTATTATCACACTTAAATAAAAACCAATACTTAACCATATTGGTGACACAACCCACCACCATGACCAGTCAATTACATGCCCTAATTTTAAACCAATAAATAGAATTGTTAATAAACCTAAAAATCCTACTCCACTTGTGTTGTTTGATTCATTCATATTATTTTTTTGCTAATACTTTCTTGATCATACTTATTCTACTAGGTTTAGATTTATAGCTCTTTCCTCCTCCACCTCCTCTTAATCCTTTAGTAGCTGTTTTTATTCTTTTAGATATTTTCTTAGTAGCTTTTCTTATAGTCTTTCTGTTAGCTGTAGATGTCTTGATTCCTTCCTTCTCTTGTTTCATTGATTTTACTTTGTTTGTCTTTGGCATATTATTCTTTAATTAAATGTATGTGGAAGTGATTATTCACACTTGTTTTATTTGTTCCATTCATTATAGCATTATCGTAGAACTTTAAAAGCTTTTCTATTGAAGGGTTTAATTCCTTCTCTTCTTCACTCATTAGCATTGATAATCTCTTACAAGGTCTTATAGGGTAGAGTATAGCATGTTCTTTTACTCCTTCGTAAGGATATTCATTAACTCTTAAAGCCCAATTCTTCCATTGTTCTATTATAAGGTGTCTTTTGTCGTTGTCAGTAAAGCAGTTATATCCCTTAGGTATTGACTTAAGATATTCTTGGTATTCTTTTTCTACTTCTTTATTTCTTATATACATATTATATCAATGTCTTTATATATTTATCTAGCTTTTTCTTCCAGTCTTTAAAGCCCATAAACTTAAGGGTCATTTCATTAAGCTTAATATCACATTCAGTACATATTCCTCTATATTGGTTATTATCAGCACATATCTGCCATTGTTGAGTAGAAGGTTTTTTACATCTTAGGCAAGGTACTCTTGATATTCCTATTTCTGTGTATGGTTTCTTTCTCATATTTATTTAGCGTAATATTTAAACTCTTTGTTCTCTTTTTTAAAATAATCCTCTATAGGAGTTTCTCTCTCCTTCTTCTTTTCTTTGTGTTCTTTCTTCTTTCTATACTTTAGTTTAGCCATATAAAAATAAAACACTCTTTAGGTATTCTTTTATCTAGTTTTATGATAAGTCTTTTTTCATAGTGTTGCGGGAGCTGGAGTCGAACCAACAATCTCCAGGTTATGAGCCTGACGGGATACCATTTCCCTATCTCGCTATTATTATATCTATAGTATAACACTTAAATATACTAGAGTCAACAAAACCCCCTAATTAAAGGAGGTCTTGCATATATAAACCACTATAAAAGTATGCCTTTAGTTCTCTCTTGCCCATGACGTTACTAAAGGTTAGTACTATTAATGTAGAATTATTTAATAAAGTTTATTTTCTTAATTTAATTCTCTTTATCCAGTAATCTAAAACTATAGATAGAGCTATAACTTCAATAAGCAATAAAAATATATCTGGTTTATCACTAAAGCTTATACTTCTTTTGTCTATTATAGATGCTGGAATAAGACACGTACTTCCCACATAGAATATCTGTTTTATATAAGATATAAAATTTTTCATAAAGTTTATAGTGGGGGTAAGTTTTATCTCACCCCCTGATTTTGTTTACTCTTCCACTTAATATAAGCAGAAATATGTTGTTGTTAGACTTCCCTTTACAGGTCTTGTTGAAAGTTTTTTCTTTCTTTTAACTTTTACCCGTTTAGGTTCTAGTCCACATTCAGGACAACCACCTTGAATGCCACAATCATCACATGTTTTACAGCTCATCATAAATCCAGTCTGTTTCAGTCTGGTCGCCATCTACAGTGTTATAACTGTCATCACCTGTTACTTCATCAGCTACTGGCTGTTCTTCAACATTTTCAAAGATAGGTACTTCATTTCCTTCTGTCATGATACTTAGTTTTAATCGTCACTTCTTACATAACGAATTAATAAAACAATTATTATGATAATTACTATTACTATTATTGCCTTCATGGCTTCTTATATTTAATGTACTATCCAATCTCTAAAAACTGATACTAAGGTTTCCTTACTAACATATCCTTCTCTAAAATTTTGGGCTAAATATTTAAGGTTTATAAATTCTTTGTCGTTGTCTATTTTATTTAAAACTTGTTCTATTATATTCATATATCTTATATTAATTATTCGTAAACTTAAAATTCTCTAAAGCTCTTTCTTCGACTATTCGACTAACGCTTTGTGAACTTTTATATCCGAGTAATCGTTGCGTTTCTCGAATACCGAAGCCACTATCTATTAAAATAAGTGCTGCGATCTTTTTCTTTTTTGTATCTAATGGATTAATAATCTCACCAGAACCTTTGCATATCGGACATTTCATATATTTAAAATTAATTATCTCAAAATATTTCTTTTTTAGCGATTAATGCTACTGGTGGTTGTGTTCCCTCAGACATGACATATAGCCAAACCTTACCAAAGATTAAGACTGACAACCTATCAAAAAATGACAATCTCCAACATGATACACACTGCTTACCATCACTATAAATTGTTAGTTCTTCACATTGTTCTTCTTCATTCCAGTTTTTAGGGGCTTTCAATATTTTGTTTGAATTTTTAAATTTTATTGGTTTCATATATTCAAATTAATTATAAGTTTAATGGGAGGGGGCATTTTGCCACCCCCCTTGTTAGTTAAGCTATTAATAATTGAGGGTTATCTAAAACATTCTCGTATAAAGTCTTTCCATTTTTCTGTATTGTATATGGTAAGAACACTTGTTGTAAGTCTACTTGTTCTATTTTTATTAGTGCCATTTGAACATCAACCCAGTTTCTCAAAATTCTCCAAGCAACCCTATATACATAATTGTCGTCTTTTGCTCTGTTATTTTTTTCATTTGCCAAAACTGCTTGAACATTTTTCCACTTCAAAGGAAGTTTAAACCCTACATTATTTCCATTAATTTCTATTTTAAAAGAAAGACTTGATATTCTTCCTGTTTCTTTTTCGTATTCTAATAATGAGCCAGTAGCACCAGCTTTTTGTAACATTTCCTGGATTTCGTTAACTGAACGATTGGCAGGTATTTTTGTTGTATAATTTTTTAAACTCATATAATTTTTAGTGGGTAGTCGGTTTTTCCAACTACCCTTGTTTTGTTTACTGCGACTATAAGTCGTCATATTTTCCGTTCCAAAAGTACGATTTAACCCAAGCCAATATTTCTGCTGGGGTAAGATTTCCAAATAAAGAGTGGTATTTCTGATGTAGTTTATAGTCAATACGAACTATATTGTCTTCATCATCTGTTCCAGCTCTCGAGCGACATAAAATATGATGTCGGTCAATCGTTGTTTTTCTGTTATTCTTAACCTTTTTCTTTGCCATCTTTAAACTCCTTCCTTTAAAAGTTCATATATTTTTAATTATATATCTTACTATTACCAACTATATAGAAGACGAGAAGAAACACTTCGTTAGAAACAACCCAGTCTGAACCAAATTGCCCCAACAAATATATTCCATACTTGTCGTCGCGTCCTCTATGCAGTTGGTAATACTTATTATATTTCGTGTAAAAAAGATATGTAAGCTTCGCTTATTTCATTGGCTGACTTTACTATTAGTTCCTCCATTCTTTCAATCTCTCTCTCATCGAACTCTCTATGGAAGCTTTTGATATTACCGGTAACTTGAACTTCTCTCTCGTTACTTCTCCAGAAGTCTTCAATCTCTGTAGTTCTCTCCTCTGTCTCAATCCAATCAAGATCACAGTACTCTGGTGTTTTTCCAAGGCTATGTTTTAGAGCTGTAGCGTAGAACAATAGTTGGCCATGTTTAATCACTTTAGCCTGCGTCCACGGTATTTTACCTGTTTTTTTCTCACGGAATACATTTTTAATCGGATCGTAATCATCGAGATAAGAGAGTATAGGGACTCCAAGAATATCAGTTCTGATTTCGTACTCCCTTACCTCGCAGACTATTAAATCTGGTAACAACTCTTTATATGTATCGTTCTCAATCATCTCAGCAATTCCCTTTCCAAATCTTAAATATTTTGTATCGAGTTTTTTACCTCTCTCAAAATATTCTCTGCGGAATCTAGCTTTGCTAGACATCCAACAATTCATTGCAGACCAAGACAGATAACTTTTCGGTAGTATTATTTTAGATGTCGTCTCCAAATGTTGCATGTTTTTGTTCTAATAAAGGGAATAA
>Ga0075125_10000678_pt1 | contig 15440 bp, 36 predicted proteins | sample AntAceMetag02UKN_FD_69810 | JGI IMG/M metagenome (GOLD analysis project Ga0075125, IMG submission 69810) | Saline lake microbial communities from Ace Lake, Antarctica - Antarctic Ace Lake Metagenome 02UKN | ecosystem: Environmental > Aquatic > Non-marine Saline and Alkaline > Saline | place... | reverse complement strand
TTTCCTGTTTGAGCTTCTTGAGGTCATTCCTCAGTATCCACATATTGATAGCTGAGATTAAGAGTGATGCACCCACTATTCCTTCAAACATTGGTACTTCCCTTCGTTTTGGTTGCCGCAAAGGTGCGGCTCCTTGCCCTATTGGGCTGATAGATATACGGCTATTGCCACCGCAAGCAGGATGACCGACAGGACCACCTTGATGATGGTTTCCTTTCGCCGGAGGATGAATTTCGCCGTCTTGTACAGCAGCTGACTTCCCGTCACCACCCTCTAACCACTGAGCACCAATTAAGGACGGTAAAAACTCCCTGTTAATGTCATCTCCTGTGGAAGGGTCGTGAATATAGTGCATATCCCCTTTCAGTTGTCCCGCGGGAATATCTATATCAAGTGTCTGTATATCCTCTTTCAGATAAGATACCTCTTTGATAAATACAGACCTCTTAAATACCAGTCTTAATTTCATCTCTTTCTCCTTATTGTTCGCCCTGTTGGGTGGTTGTACTACCGAAGATGGTTTAGCTCTGCTTCTTTATCCATCACGCCTAAGTATGAAGTTATCTCTGGAGCGACAGCGGGTAGTATGATCATTTTGTTGATCCCAACAATATGATACTCTGCTTCTTCTTGATCTCCGCCCGCGTCGTCTTTGCTGACAGTACGCTTAGGTCGGGGGAAATCCCCAATTCGTGATTGATCTCTGTAAGCTGATCTACCACGACCGTTACGCATCCGATCAGCCCTTCAAGCCGGGCAATGGTGTCATCCATTACTTACCCCAAGCGGTTTCGTGCCACTCTTTTCCGAATAGGATGTTATTACTTCCTTGTCTCGATCCCATCTGCTTCAGATAGAACGGCTTGCTCTTGCGTTCGCATAGATTGCAGATACCCTCGAACCAAGATTGTTCAGCGGGTCTTGCGTTCTTTCCCGTCTCGCTTCCAGCAATAACCCAGTCCAGCTTGTCTATGTAGGGAGACAGATCAATCGCTCCGAGCAGTGGTTCGCAAGATACTCCAACTTTCCAACCATCACACCCGCTGTCTTTGAACTTCAGCAGGTGAGGAATCCGTATATCTGCCTGCTCTTGGTTCTCAACCGATGTACCGATATAGACGTTGCCTAAGTAGTCACCACCACCCATAAACCAATCGCCATCTTGACCGTATAGCACCTCTTCGATCCGTTCTGGTCGCTTCGTCAAGATTATGAATTGGTGCTGTTTGTGATGTCCCATCAATTCAAAGATGAACTGGATTGTTACGGTTTGAACTTTCTCATAGAAGAGATCGCCCATTGAGCAAACGAAAACCCGCTTAGGGATTTTCCCCAACTTGCGGAACATCTCTTTGGTACGATCATATCCTGCGTACCAATACTCACCGTTCCATCCTTGCCTATTAGCTACTTCGATATACTGTGGGGTTGTAGCTGTCATACATAGGCGTGATGCCATATCAGAGGCGTAACAGTTTTTGCACCCGATTGATACCTTGCTACAGCCGATGACGGGGTTTATGGTTACGTCCGTCCATCCGATCTTGTTACTCATCAGATACCCCCTCGTACTTCCTCGTGACGATCTCCCTGCTTACCACCTTGCTACCCGCAACGACTACGGAATTGCAAAGAGTGTACCGCTTGCCGTTGTCAACCTCCGCTGTGAATATTAAGTCATGTGGCAAGCCCGCCATTGGGTGCATGTCGCTTCTCCCTAATGCTATGTAATCTGTGGCTCCTTGCTTGACCTGTTCTAATGATGATTCGTGGTGAGTGATGATGCCATCGGTTGATGATTCGCACTCCCAATGATGCCCATCTTCCACCGGCACAACGGCAGAGTTCGGGTCGTCGATGTTCACGAGCCATTCCCCGTCAAGTGCTTCTGGTGTTGATGGGATAGGCTGGTATCCCTCTTCCACCCGCTTCTCCATCTCCGCCACGTAGCACTCATAGCATAGCCCAAGCGGAGGTGTAGACTCAGGGACGTGATGCACGTGCTCAACCATATTGTAGCAGTCTGGTGAATCGCACTTGATCAAGCGTGGGTTGCTGTCCTTTGCTTTCCGATCCTCTATCATACAGTGAGCGCGTGTGCGTTCGTGGACCTGTTGCAATAGCTTGTCAAGGGCACGTCGCTTGTCTCCAGTAGGATCGTCGTTAATCAGTATTGTCGGGATGGGTATATCTTCGTCTGGTCTTATGTTCGTGACCAAGCTGATATTGATATTCCCGTCTTTGTCTTTGCGGGATACGTACCTTTCTGATTTCATTCTTGCTCCTCGTTTAGTTTTAGTTCCATCATTTGTTGTCTTGCGTTTTCTGCTTCCCGTCGTTTCTGATACTGCCTATTCCCCTCGCACCACGAACAGCCGCCGTGATTCCGGCAGTGATAGTCAAACCTCTTGGATCGTCGGTACGGCTTGCGGTGGTCTTTCCGGTTCGGGTAGTAGTTGTCGAAGCCCATTACTTTTCCGCGTGTTCTTCATACGTCACCGTGACCACCGTGCGACAGCGGTTGTTACTCCCCGCATAAACCTTCTGCGGTAATCCATCGTTGATCTGGCAGTCATCCTTGTAGACGATACCACTTAGGCAATCATACAAGAGCTTGACAAGATTGTCACGGTCTGGCTTAACGATGTGCGGAGTGTGTTCATACTGCTTCTTGATAACGCCCAATTTATCAAAGTGATACTTAGGACGGGGCATAAAGAATACCACGTCAACCTTAACCGCGCCAGTAAGTAACGGTCTGCGCTTCCAAGCTACCCTTGCCAATATGCGAACGTACTCCATATAGCTACGCTGTCTATCGGGGGTGAATCGCCTCTTGCCGTTGCCCTCGCATCTTGCAAACGGAACAGGAATGTGGGGGATGGTCAAGCTGAAGTCTATGGTGCTCACTTCGCCTCCTCTATCTTGGTGGTGACGTTGATTCCACGAGCCTTACCGCCAACTTCACGATCTATTAGCTCCCCGATTAATTCCTTGCCCACAGTTATGAATATATATTCTATATCGTAACTGATGTAGTTCCACGCTTGCTCGTCCGTCAGTTCAACGGTCGCCGTGATCGTCAGTAGTTTAGCCATTGCCGTGTTCCTTCCGACCGAAGAAATCTTCCCAATCCTCGCCAACCTGCCACTCGTTTAAGAGCTCTTGGATTGTAATCTTCAGCCGCCTAATCTCCTTGATGATCCAGTTCCATCGCTTGATTGATTCCTCCTTACTGCCCTCTCCGCCTGTTGCAATCGTACCCTGAGAGACGATATAGGTGTCTTCCGCTACAGAGTAGCAGGTCGGGGGATCGTCAAAAAACCTACAGTATGCCATTTTCATTGCTATGTTCCTTTCCTTTCTTTATGCACTTCTGGCAGACATACCGATCCTGCCCTGTGGTTGATGCGCTTGGGATTACTTCCCAATTAAGCGGTGTTCCAGTATCTATGGTGGTGCTTCCGTAGTGACAGTATCCGCACTTATAGCATATGTAGTTCATAGTTCCTCCCCTTCTTGTTTGTTCGCCTGATTTATTAGTGCCTCGATGCAGTCCGGCAAGTTGCGGAACATTGTCCGTTCGCCGTTGATCGGAGCCCAGTACGTTGTTACCGGCTCTTTCCCGACAGTCATTGTTGGTTGCATACCGGCGATCCGGCAGTTGTGATAGCTGATTACAAGGTTGAATAGCTCGGCACGTTCGCCTGCTGTCTTTCTCCCGTGCCAGTCTACTCGCACTACCCTGCCTGTTTCCTTGTCCTTATCAATGGTAAGGAACACCTTGCGGTTGCTAAACTGGATGGTTGCAGATGTTGAATCCCAAACGCTATCTATTCACGCCATTTGCTTACCGCCTCTTTGTTGTCCGTCCTTCGGTTGTATCTTGGCTTCTTACACGCCCAGCAGTTACACCACCGGCTTGTGCTCCTTAGAAACATCCAAGATTCCCCCTTTAATGCACGTTGCACTTCTTCCTCGCTTTCAGTAAGCCGAACAAACCAGTTTACACGGCGGAGAAACACTCTCCTGCTTGAGTGTCTACGGCGAGATCGCTTGATCTTATCTACTTCATCCATTGTCAGCCTCGTGTTTCTTGAAGGTGTTCGTGATAGAAAACTCGTGTTGGATGGGATCAGGAGCGTTGTCTATCTGTAGCCTTCCATTAAGATTGCGGGTGAGTGATATAACTATCACGCCTCCGTCACTATGGACTGTATCACCAGAGTAGTAATCATTCCCATACATATCAGATATGACGCTAACCAACTCCTCTAATGTCGTTTGCGGGGTGACGTTAATCACCTCTCTTGTAGTGTGACCAACGGCGTTGTCGTCAACATCGGTCTTTACTTTTACTGCTGAAATATAGTTATCCATTATGTTCTCCTGAGTTTTTACTTTTACCCCTTCAGCGGGGTGGTATGGTGCGATCAAACCTCGCAGATCGTCGGTACGCCTTGCGGCGGTCTTTCCGGTTTTGCTAAACACTATCGTAACTCCCTTTGCTTATTTTTGAGCCTGTCAATCTGTTCGCTCACAGCCCCATCCCGCTCTTCCTTACCTCGTTCGCCCGGCAAACCTTGCAATACGCCTCAGTAGGGTCTAAGTACAGCCAGCCTTTCCTGACCAACCTTGCTTTCAGTTCCTTCCCCGCCGGCACGACGATGGCGGCATTACAGCCGAAGCACGTGATGGTTATCACTCCTTGCGCATCTTTGCTAAACACTATCGCAACTCCCTTTGCTTCTTCTTTAGCGTTTCAATCTGTGCAAACAGTTCGGCAATCCAAGCGTCAATAGCCTTGCTATGCTCTTTATGAATAAGAGCAAGACAGTCATCTGATGGGTAACGCCAGCCGTTCTTTACCGCCCATACATCTTTCCCGTCATCGGACATACGGAGTGAGAATGTTATTTCGTCAGCTTCCAAACCAAGATCACGGGATTCAATCAAGACCGGAAACCAGCCCTCCTCTCTCATCTGCTTGCGGATTGTACTTGACCAAGCGTGTTTCTCTTCCACGTTGACCTTGACAGAGTAACCCACATATTGGAGTGATTTGGCGGCAAGGTAGTGGCGATGGGTAAATGTTTCAATGTCGCATATCATTGCTTGCTTTCCTTTCTAAGGGCTTCCGTGTCGGCGGGGGTAATTACACGATCCCCGCCCTTGCTGTTCGTCACTGGCAACTCCTGTACCCTCTGTGCCATCTGTGACGCATACATTGCGTCTATAGCTTCCGCTTTATCTCTTTGTGCCCTCGTCTCTTTATTGTTAAACTCTTGCTCCTCTTTTTGGAGCCTGTATAAGTTCAGCGTGTCTTGACAATCGTTGCAAGCGTGTTTCTCATACCCCGCCAGACCTCCCGTGTAAAACGAGAGAGTTTTCCACCCTGCGGGGAGGCGGTGATCTATCTCAACCCGCTTATGGCAGTAATCGCACTCGTGAATTGTTATCTGCATTACTTTACTCCAAAAAAACAGGCGCACCCGGTCGATGGGTGTGCAGTTCCCAAAGTCCGAATACGCCATTGTTGGTTATACCTTCTGCACAAGGTTGATACGTCTAATATACGCACTACTGAATCGGAATGCAACTCTTTCTTGACCTTATTGTTGATGTCAACAAAATGGTTACTCATCGAAGCCTCTGTCGTCAAAGAGCGGTGGTTCGTCGGTCAGATATTGACACCCGCAGAGTTCGCACTCGTCGCCAGCTACTACCGCTCCACAATCGGCGCAGTACATCGGCTTTGATTCGGGTTGCTCGTAATAGTCATGGGGTGGGTTCCAGTTAGTCGCCATCTTTCACCTCGTGGCATTCGGGGTGAAGGCTTTCTTCACTTACGGGACACCTACGGTAGTCACAGAAGGCACGGGGCATTCTACCGTCCATTGGATAGGTGAACCACTTGCACGTCCCGCAGGTGCAGGCGAAGTACTTTCGTAAAACTGGCAATGGTGGATAGTTGAAACAAAATCCAGCATCCCGCAACACGTCATTGAGTTGATCAAGTGCGTTGCGGCAATCTTCTGCGCTTGGATTAGCCATTGTCGTTCTCCTTCTTGTTGTCTGGTATCATCTCAGCCCAAATATCGAACTGAGACAGCAGGGACACAACAGCGACCGTCCGAATCAGCTCAGAGGTGCGGAGAGCGTAATCCGGGGACGATTGCGATGTCACTACAAAGGCATCTCCAAAGCCGCTCCGTTTGTGGGTGAATCTCTGCCCGTTGACTGTATTGTTGAAAGCGTATTGCCATCCGTGCATCAGCAGGTATTCTTTTGCAGTTGACGGAACCACTTCCATCATCAAGTCCGGTTGCGGTTCTCTCGCCCAGCGGAGGGCAAGCATCAATAGTTCTTCATCACTCGGATTAGCCATTGTCGTTCTCCTTCTTGTTAGCCTTCATGCTATTATCCATTAGCTGAGTTATAGGATTTGAGAAGCCTGTATATTCACCGTGTGATTTCGCCATATCCAACGAGTCCTGTTCTAACCGCATGCTGTGAACTACGGGAATCATATTCTCCCGATAGTGACCTGTGATTTTATATACCCATCCGCCCTTAACAAGATGCTTTGCTCTCATATCAGACGGTATGCGGAAGCACCAGTGATTTTGGTTACCGTCAACTAAAGTGACACGGGTATAACCCCCATCACCGCCAACTACTTGCGATAGCACACACTTCCCCACTATGATAAACCGTGAAGGCATTCTGTGTTTCATTACTGTTTCATCCATTGTCGTTCTCCTTCTTGTTAGCTCTTTTTTCTCTTGCCCGCTCATTACGGCGGTCGATTATCCCCTGCCTGTACTCAGCCACAGTCAACGGCTTGACACTCACCGCATCAATCGGCGCAACGGTCTCGTTACGAAATACAGTATGCTCTATCGCCTTGATCATCTCGTCGCTGAGTGCAACCTCTCCCCGCAACACAGCCTGCCAGTCCCCGAAGGACAGCCCGCACTGGTCACGCATTAGGAGACAGAAGCGGTGAGGCTTCCGGGATGTGCGAGCTAATCTGATGGCGATGGTTGCATAAGTTAGTCTTGGCATTTCTCCTCCTTCGTGTGTAGTTCCCTGATGTACGCATCCTCGTCTGCCGTGAATATTGGATCGCGCTCGCTTGGGTTGTCACGAACATAAACCCACACCTCTTCGAGAAACCCGTAATCGTCCATTCCACCGTCATCTGTATCGTCAGCACCAAACTTGACCGCCAGCGTGTTGCAAACGGTATGTGATTTGAACGTGCAAAACTCGCCGTTTTCGAGGCTGGTGGTATAGATATATGCTTCGCCCTTTGTTATCGTTCCTCTGCACAGACCGCAGGCGTGATCTTTCCGTGCGGTGGGGGTTGCGAATGTCAGTATGGTGCTCATTTCTCCTCCTGTTCTGCTATTACAACTTCACTCTGGTTAGTGATTCGATTGCTACACATCCTACTTTCCCATTAAGAAAAGCAACCCGTCTTTTTCCCAAGTACTGTGTGCCGAAAACCGAGTATATTTTTCCGTCGTCTTTGGGGTCTCCGATTATCGGATGATACCGAACCTTGTCGCCCCCTTTGATTACTGCCTTCATTTCTCCTCCCTGTGGTTAGGGCAGAGGCACTTGTCTCCCTCTGTGCATGCCTTGAACGACCAACCGCATTGCTCAACGTAGAACTTCAAGTACGATGTGCTTCCGCTTCCGGCTGATTGTGGAAATGAAAGTCTCCTGTTGCAATCTGCGTGATCGCACCAGATGATGATTCCGAATTTCCAGCCCATTATTTCTCCTCCTTCTGTTTTCTGAATTTGTCTTTACGGTAGTCACTCGCTTCAAGCGATAGGTGGCTCGTTCCAGCACCACCACCGCCATACAGACGGCTGACTGCGTAGTTTGTATATGCCACGTTTAACTCTTTCTTGGTGGCGTTTGTTGTTATGATTAGCTGTATTTCTTCGCGGTCGCAGTGAGCAATTAACCGCTTGAATAGATCACCACCATCCGGCTCACGTCCAAGATCGTCGATAAGGATAAGTCGTCTTTTCTCTGTGTCAAACTTTCCGATTAAGCCGTCAAATATATCGCTCTTGTGAAAACCGCCAGTTATATATTTGTGACCCTCTTCTTCGAACGATATGAACCTTGGGTTATGCCTTCCCGTCTTAATCCGTTCCCAAAGTGCGATGGTTGACACGGTTGTTTTTCCTGATCCGTTCCCGCCTTGGATGATCCCCCACATTCCGCTGGCAACATCGGCTATGAACGTCTCTATCTTTGCCCGCTGTCCATCACGGTCAAGGTTGAACGAGTAACCGTCACGAATGATGCGAACCGGCACTTGCGCTCTCATCAGCAAAGAGCATCTACGGCAAGGGTGGGCTAATCCGGGGTATAACTGTTCGGCTTCCGGTATTGTTCTCCGGCACAATGTACACTCGTTGCTGTTCATATCCCCATCCCTATTTGTTCCACTGCGGATTTGATTCTCCGCTCGGCAATAGCTACGTACTCCTCTTCACGTTCGCAACCGATGTAGTGAAACCCTCCCAGTACAGCGGCAACGCACGTGCTACCTGATCCTGCATAAGGGTCAAGTACGATCCCGTTCGGTGGCGTTATCAGCCTGCACAGGTAGCGCATAAGGGCAATCGGCTTGACCGTGCTGTGGATGTTATGAAGAGGCTTCCAGTTTTCTACGTCTTTTATTATAGACAGCATTGGTAACACAGCAAGCCTTACACCACGGGCTAATTCCTGTATCTGTTCGGGTGTAATAGTCTGTAGAGACTTGCTTAAATACCCCGCACTTTCTACAGGGCTTCCACCATTCCCCGTTTCGCAGTTCACACCCGCTATGCAATCTCTTATGAGTGAGTGCGTCAACAAGTCCAAGATTTTCAATTCGGTTATCTTGCTTATTTCCGTTAAGGTGGTGGATAAAGAATCCAACAGGCACAGCCCCATTATGCTTTCTCCAGACTCTCCGATGTGCCATTTCATTGCTTCCATATCGGATGTAGCCCTTTGCAGTAATTGAACCAGAACCATATTCACGTCTTTGCATCTTTGTACTCCTTCTGTTTGTGTATCTATAATATACTTAATCGTACACGTACAGTCAAGCCCTAACCCCATATTCCGTTCGCTTTTTGAACTTTTTGCACAATAAAAGTACCGAGAGGCAGAACCGGAATCAAGATAGCCGGTGCTGTCATATTCAGGTGTGGTGTATTCTTTACCCCCCGCATAATCTTGCCCGTTAAACCGTTTGAATCCTTCCTCACGGTGAATCGGTTTAGACCCCGTAGTATTCGGAAACCCGCTTGTCGCCTCGTCGCTCCCGTCGTGGATAACGTTCGCGGGAAAACGACCCTCGTGCTTTGCCTCTTGACAAGTTGCATACTTCCCGTAAATACCGTTGCCTTGAAACTTATCACCACCTTGAGTTGTTATGGTATCCGTCCCGATCCTGCATCCGTCAATGTTCAGCCCGCCCGTTCCCCAAGCCAACACGTTCCCCGCTATAGTGCCCTCCAACGGCTTACGAGCGAGCGTCCATAGCTCCATCGCTGGCTTAATCGCACTCCCCCAACCTTGCCATTGGATAGCTTCGGGTGATGATGGGGAAGTGATAGGAGCTCCGTTATGTTCCCCCGCATAGCCATTGTTTCCGTTGTCTTTTCTCTTGCCTTGCTGAACTTGAAACGATTGCTTATATACTCCCGCAACAGTTGTATGCCCTATCACTTCCCTCTCCGCCCCGTTGATCTTGTCAATAGCCTTGCCAACGTCTAAACTTTTCGGGAATCCCGACCCGTAAATCCAAGCAATCAAATCACGAATCTCAAAGCCAGCGTCCTCAATATTTACAGCCATACGATGCTGAGTTCGTGTTCCGCAAGCGCAAAGGATGTGACCACCCGGCTTCAGAACCCGCAAAGCCTCTTCCCATACAGCAACAGAGGGGACATCATAGTCCCACTTCTTGCCCATAAAGTGCAGTCCATACGGGGGATCGGTTACGATGGAATCAACTGAGTTGCTATCCATCCCCCTAAGAATCGGCAGACAGTCACCCGTGATTATGCGGTCGACGTTGTTGTTCATATCCCCATTGCCTTCATAATCTGGTAGGCGATTTGCGGGACTATGGCATTTCCGAGTGCCTTCACTCTGTCCACCCCGTTGGGTATCCGAGCAAGGCTTCTAACAGTTCGGGGTTGGGGTATGCTGGATCGGTCTCTCCATCCCGGAAAAATTCGCACAGCTTGCTTCGATAGGAGTCGCTCCCGTAGTATCTCTTTGACGCGGCACCCTTGCTGTCTGATGCCACCGGTGTAGGCAACGATATATAACCGCTTGCGACGGTGTTGCGCTCCAAAGCTGAATCCAGTGACCGGGATTGCTTCAACTGTGTATCCGATTGACTCAAGTTGTCCTCGAATGCCATCATATCCAGCATAGAGCAACCGGATCGAGTTTTCAATAATGATGTATTTTGGTCTTGACTGTTTGATGATTCTGAACATATCGAACCAGAGTTGTGTTCTTTCATCGTCCCAACCTTTCTGTTTTCCTGCTACTGATAAGCCTTGACAAGGGAAACCACCGGTAAGTAGGTATATATCCGGAACACCCTCAAATGTTTTAACGTCCGGATGTATCGGTACACCGGGAAAATTCTTATTTAACTTCTGCTGGCAGAACGGGTCAATCTCCACGAACTGAACCGTGGTGAAGCCCGCCCACCTCGCGGCAAGGGCAAATCCCCCGATACCGCTGAATAAATCTATGTGATTACCTAAAATGGTAGCCCCTCCCCTTCTTCTACGGTGTCTGATTCAAACTTGACCTTGCCCTTCTTGTCAAACTGCGGCGAGGATGATGTGACCTTGATTGCTTCTAAGTCCTCGTCGTTATCCGCCCATCGTCTTTGATTCAACCAAGTTGAAGGCATCGGTATATCGTCTCCGTTGTCCTTAACCCAACCGATAGTCTGTTTGGTTCTCGCCAGTGTTTTCACAATCCACTCGATGTGATCATCGTAGTCACCCTTCTCCCAAATTTGTAGGCAGTACTGTTTGTTCGTCTTTCTCTGGCACGACGGGTATGCTTTCCAAAACCGATCAAACTGTGAAGGGAAAAGTGACATATCTTCTTTACTTCTTTTATTATTAACCTTCTTGTCCTTCTTATCAGGAACAGAACAGGTATCAGTAACAGGTAACAGAACAGTAAAGGTATCAGTGGGGTATTGATACCCCTTAGATACCCCTTCTATGCCCCATTCAATACTGTCATATATTCTAAGGAAGTCCAATACTACACTACTATCCTTAAAAAGTGTAAGCTGTTTCTTGACAGCAGTGATGATTTTGACATTTGCAGTCTCAAGTTTAGACTGATACCCTAAGAACTTAACAACGAACACCACCTCGTAGAGGGGGTCGTAGTGTATCATACCTTGTTTCTCAAGCTCATTCATTCCAGCGACTACTGTCTTTTCACTCATTCCAAGCTCGTGACAGGCGTAAAGAAAGGGAAGGTGATAGATTCCTGAGACGTGAGTATGGCTATTTGTCAGCAGGTATAGCCATATTAGCTTGACCTCTGATTTCAACCCCTTAACCTTGGGGTCAATCCATATTTGTGAATCTATAGTGCGGTACATTATGGTCTCGTCATTTCACGCATATCAGCCTCAGACCATCACCAAAATTTTCCATCCACCAATTATAGCACTCTGCACAGTATGCCTCCTTACTGATTTCATCCGAACACTCTTCACAAAGAATCTTTCCGCAATGACAGCATTCAATTCTATCTTCGTGACATCGTCCTGTCGGGCAGTCGCAAATATCGCAGTGCTGTATTTTCTGTTTCATTCTTTCTCCAAAAGCAAAACCCTCCGCCACCCTGCTAATTCCGGTAGCAAGAGTGACAAAGGGTTGAGCGTGTACTTCTTTCAGTGACCGGAATTCACTTACAACTCCCTACAAGATACTACATCCACAAGCAAAAGTCAAGCGGATGGAGGGTTATTTTCCGATGCTGGAAGATTGTCCTCCTGTTTGCGGGTGAACGCCCCACAGAAGAAACACGGATCGGAAATTACGTGCTGTTCTGCCTCCTTATATGGAACCCAATGCTTCCAGTCTATACGGTGTTCACAGTAATGAATCGGCGGACATTGCTCTTCTGTGAAGGTATAAGTCTCATTAAGCCTCTTACGGCTTGGTAGATACCAGTCCTTCCACCAGTCCTTATAGCTCTCACACCATTCGCACGTCTCCTTGCGCTCAACGTGGAGCTCGGCAAGCGTCTTTCCCTTCAGTGTGGCGGGTTCGCTGATTGCGTTGGCGGGATTTTGATCAAATGCCATCGTTCCCTCCCTTCTTCTCGTGGAAATCGCAAAGGTCGTAATCAGATACCTGCTCGCGCCTCACGTTGCAAAGGCTCTGAGCGCAAAGGTTTCCGCAGTTGAAACAGCTATCATAATACCGCTCAATCGGCTTCGTGAAGCTGTCGTCAAGAATGAACGTAAGGTTATAGTGTATCTTTCCTTCACCCGTTACCTTGTCAAGGTAAATAGGATGCCAGTGCGCCTCGTCAATGCTAACTACTGGAGTGTCACCATACATTGCAATCGTCTCGCCCGATACGTCCGCTAATGCGTTATAGATGCTGAGGCACGTCGGCTTCACGTCTTGCTTGCTGATCTTTTCGATGATGGTTGATAGTTCTTTTAGTGTCATTGTTTCCCTCGTTTTACTTTTATGTGTTCATTGTAAAGTACTGATACCAGTGCTGTGCGCCGTAGGATTATCATTCCCCACTTTCCTGGTCTGGTATATTCAAGGATACACTCCTCCTCTTCACCCGTCTTGCCGTCAAGTATAGAAAATAGTTCCTTGATGGAGTGTTTTTCAGGGTTATCGCTGTGAATGAACCTGTCCCCTACCTTCAGCTCGTCACGCCATATCCGATAGTGCTCTAACACTTGCCTCCTTTCGGGAATCCGAGTGTATTGGCGATGGTCGCCCGAAGAGCGGTATTCTCCGTCCTCAGAACATCGCAGTGAGCTTTACCGTTCGTGTTGTTGTTTGTTAGTTCAGCGATAGTCTCTTCACCGTTCCTGATTATCGCATTGAATTTGTCAATCTCCGCCTCCAGCTTGTCAATCTGCCGCCTCTTGTTGTTCATTAAGTCACACCACTTAACAAGAACGCCGACGACTTCCGCGTTAAATGGTAGCTTGCGAATTGTGTCAAGGTCTACTATCCCGCCATTAGAGATAATTCCGTACCCGTGATTAGTCATTGCCTGCTCCCTTCCAGTCAAGCGGTCGCCAATTACCGGTTCTTTCAGCACCCCACTTGTCTAAGAAGCAGGAGTACCCCCATCCACCATCTGTGGTCATTCTCCCCTTAGTTACTGAATAAACCGTTCCATTGTAGGTGTCTAAGATTTCAATTGGGGTTCCATAGTTTGGAATAGTGTTCATCGGTTGCCAGCTCTTAAACTCTGCAATCTCCGCTTCAAGCTCTTTGATCCTCGCCATTAGGCGTTCTGCGGCATCTGTATAGTTGTCAGTCATTTTCTCTTCCCTTCTCCAGTTTGTCGATCTTGTCCTGCTGTTCGTTCAGGTGGTCGCACATCTCCCGCACCCCCCGCTTTATCAGCGGGAGGTACTGCAACTCTCCTTGCGAATCGGTGATCTCGAACCCGTCTGCGTCTACTGTGTATCGGTTAGGCATTACCTATCTCCCTTCAGGAACTGATCCGTGTTGTCGCCAGTGCCAAAGAGCTCCAAGTCCTCATCCCGCTCGTTCGTCGGAGTCTGGTCAGGCGGTGCTTCGTATGCAGTCTCCTCCTTTAGCTCCACCTTCGGCTTTGGGGTCAAGACCGCTTGCCTGATGCTAATAGCGGCACGAATAGGTTTGCGCTCTGCCGTGTCGTAGACTCCCGTGCGCTTATCAAGCCAGACTGTCAAACTGTCAAGCTGTTCTACGTCCTCAGCCTCGTGGGCTTTCTTGACGAGTGACTCAACAGTGAACGGCTTACGTGGTTTAGCTGGTGGAAGTGGTTCTGATGGTTGCTCTGCCTGTTTAGGCTGATACGAGGCACGTCCGCTCGGATTGCGTTTCCACCATCCATCGCACCACCCTTTTTTCCAAGCCTGCAACCCTATCCCGAAGTCTTTGGCGCAACGTCTTAACGCCTGCGTCTTTGATCCTTCAGCACAATCAGAATAGGTCATTGATGCGTTATCGGGGAAGTAGCTCATATCACCGATAGCCTCTCCAACCATACAGCCCCTGATGATAAGGCAACAGTCTGAATATACCCTAATTGCGGGCTTCATTCCCTTTGTTTTCCAATCCTTAACCTCGTAGTTTTCAGCCCAATTTGGACGGGTTCTTAGAATTGCCCACTGTCCAAGTCCAAGCACCGAGTTAAGCCTGTCACGAAGGTAAGCGTGTTCAATGTAAATAAGATCATCCTTTCCAGCCGCCCCCTTCTTGAACGCTTCGTCCGGGAAGTCTGTTTGCAACCCGTCGCTCTCTTCTTTGCTAAGCACAAGTGTGCTTGCCTTGTTCATTGCTGAACTATAGGCAAGTGATACAGAGTTCACCCTTGCTTGTTCGTGTGTTAGTGCCTGTTCGTGATTGATGACGGGAACAAGATCACCCGTTTGGCTATCAACCGTTGCGATTTCGTTACTCATTTTACTCCCTTGATGGTGTAACCGGCTAATTTCTTGCCGGTAGTGTTTACTGTGATTCCTGCTGGCAATATCTCATCGCCCTTGACTTTCCAAGCCTTCAATAGATCAACTTTATTGAGCTCGGTTGTAACCGTCACCCGTACAAACTCCGGCGCAACAGTTTTAAGATTAACCTCTCCTACTGCGATGCTTGCCGGTAGCTTCTTGAACTTTAACTGATAGACTCCAGCGGTCAGCTTGTCCCGCTTGGTGTCTACCATAAACGAGTCCACTAACCCAACCAGCTTCTCCGCACGTGCCTTCTCAACCTTGCTCTCAGCCTTCCAGCGGTCAACCTGTGCGTCAAGTAGTTCACCCCGTGCCCTCGCTTCAGCGGCAAGGTTTAGCATACTCTCAACGGTTGATTCCGGGTTAGCGGCGAACTGCATATTGAGTAGGCTTTGAATTTGGGGAGTAACCTCGCCCTCGCTCTCAATCAAGAGAGCTTCAACGTCCCGATAAAGTTGTGCTACGTCAAATAGTTTCATCTTAGGTACACTCCAGTTTGGTGATTTGAGAGATAACCTTGTCAAGTTTATCTACGAACCCTTCCAGATTTGCCTCTGCTACCCGTAAATTGTACTTGAGATCATTTACGATCTTTTCCCGTTCGGTAACATCGGCTTCGAGGCACTCCTTCCGCTCATTCAGCACATCAAGCGGGTTAATT
>Ga0075125_10000675_pt1 | contig 15452 bp, 19 predicted proteins | sample AntAceMetag02UKN_FD_69810 | JGI IMG/M metagenome (GOLD analysis project Ga0075125, IMG submission 69810) | Saline lake microbial communities from Ace Lake, Antarctica - Antarctic Ace Lake Metagenome 02UKN | ecosystem: Environmental > Aquatic > Non-marine Saline and Alkaline > Saline | place... | reverse complement strand
TCAATTGTAATATGAAAATTTGAAGCAGGGAATTTTACTCCCTCTCCAGTTGCAACTGTTAATTCTGTGGCTACATCTGTAATATCACCTGCCAATGTGCTTTCTGCTCTGTTTTTTACATTTAAGAATGTCATATCATTTTTTAATTATTTATTTGACGACCTTTGTTTTAAATTTTTTATTTTTAATAGAAAGAACTTAAACTGATTGTTTTATAATGTTTGCAAATATAACTCAAATGACTAAATATTTTAAACCCAGTTCTTTTTACTTTTTGAGAAAAAGCTAGATCAAGCCCAAGTTTTGCGATGCCTTTTTCATCATATATCCGTTCAAACGGTCTTTCTATGTGTTCTAGAGCTCTTCTAGAGCATAATAGAACGCCAGTTCCCGTTGAGTCTATTTCTATAAGACCTGTATTTTTATTTTTTTCATAATCAACTGGTATTAGATATATTCCCTCTTTGTCATATTTATATATGTTCAGAACAAGTTTATGCTGGAAAATCCATACGGGACAACTAATTATATCTTTTTTATATTTGATAAGTTCTAATGGATTTTTTTCTGGTACAACATCATTATCGAGTTGTAAAAGATACTCATTGTCTGATTCTAAAAATCTTTTAACTGTTAAGTTTCGTGCATGTTCGTTAGGTGCCTCTTCAACAAAATCTATATATACTTCATGCTCTGTTTTTCTTAACCATTTTATTAACAATAAAGATAATTCTTTACGAACCCAACCCGTCGTATAAACGGCAATGTATACCTTCATTTTATTGGACTATTTTCTTTAAAATCTGCTTTGTGACTTTTGATATACTCTTTGAGCCCAGCATTCCATTTTTCTTTTGCTTCTGGATCAAGATGTCTTAAATAATATTCTTCTGTTATTACATTTTGATCACCAAGATGTCCTATTTTTAAATCTGTATCGATCAAAATTTTATAACCAAGCTTTTTAGCGTTTTCACAAAATGTTAAATCAGAAGAGAATTGGTTATTGCGGTAATAATACCAGGGTTGTCTCATCTTTCTGAAAACTTCAGTTTTAATTAAATGTGATGCCATTCCCGTAGCATCTACTTCTAAAAGACCTTTCGTATAAGACATCGTTTCATAACATTTTTCTTTTTCTTTCCATTCAAAGATGCACGGATAGTTTGGACTTGTCCTTCGAAATGCTAATGCATTGGCCATCGGCACATCATGTCTCCAAAGTCTAATAAGGGTGTCTGCGGGAAAAACCATATCAGCATCAATAAAAAAAACATAATCAGAATTTGATTCTAATGCGTGTTGAACAATCCTATTTCTTGCAAACGGTATTTGATACCCTTCAACAACATTTATATCTGCATCACAATTTGGTGGATAAATTAATCCCATCAAACTCTGGACGAATTTCCTGTGTAAAAAAGGAGATGCTGTTGGAATTCCTATAAGTATTTTTATTTTTTTATCCATAAAGCTATAAACATTTAGACCTGTTTTTATTAGCACTCTTTCCTTCCCCCAGTTTATGACAACTAACTGGAGGATATTGCTAATCAGCTATTTGCAAATAGCTAACTAATAAATAACTACTCAGTTATTTTTAGCTAGCTCCACATGTAACAGTCCAAGTGATTGTCAAGGTATCTGCAGCACCTTTGTTTATAACCTCGTACGTTGAAGCTGCAAGCATTGTTCCAGCACCAGAAGAATTGAAAATGCCAGCTTCTTGAAGTGCGCCAGTAGCATCACCAGCAGCCCAAGTTGCCTTATAAACCACATCGTTATCCGCTGCCGCAGCTTGTTGTTCTGGATATCCTGCTGTCAAAGCATTTCTATCGATTTCATCAGTCAAAGTAGTAGACGAAACTGTAAAAGGAGTACCATCAGATCCAACAGCCATCCATCCCATCGTGGCTTCACCTGGTGTAGCATCTAATTGATCTGCAACATGCGCATCGCCTACTGCCATAAAGGTGTTATCCTTTTCAATCATCTGTTTTAAGTTACCCTCTTCATCAAACAATTCAATTTTGATATGACCTTTTTGTAGAAGATTGTCTATCCTATCTTTTTTAATCATTGTTTTATTTGCTTGCTTCTTTAAGTACAAGAGTATCAACTTCAATTTCTTTTTTGACCCTTTTGACATCATACCCTGGTATTTCAACATTATGCTTTGCTGCTAATAAAACAGCTGAAGTAGCATCAATTTCCATTATATCTCCTGGCTTTCGAAGGGTACCATTTTTCATCATTGCTGTTAGAAACTTTACTTTTACTCTCATGTTTTTAGAAGCTATTTTTTATTTTGTTTTTGACAAAACTAGATCGACCTTTTTCAATACTAGTTATTATAATTATACTCTAGTTTTTAGGTGTTGTAAATTTACTCTATATATTCTCCTATTTTATTTATACTTGAAGAGTCTATTTCTTCAACAACCACTCTAGGGTTATCTTTAGCCCATTGGGGTACTATTTGATATAACTTATATGTGCCATGCCCAATGTTCGGGTCTGGCCTAAAATTTAAAGGTGAACAAATCTTATAAAGTTTTTTGACTTTTATGAATTGTGGTATTATTGACAGAGACTTTTGTGATTCTAATGTTTTGATATGCTCAAAATCTTCTTCAACAATATTATCTGGATTTGTCTCAGCTCTACGTTCATTAATAAAGTCTTTACAATCTTTGACGAATTTTTCAAAATTTATTGAACCCCTTTGAATTCTTAGCAAATCCTCTTTTTTAATGAATTTAGGCGCAAAAAGTTTTGATGCTTTGATAAACCAAATATCTCGAAGGTCAACATTTTTCCATCTTAACCGGTCTATATAATAATCTGCATATTTTCTTCTCTGTCCATACGTATTATCAATATGATAAACACTCAGATCTTCAACAATTAAGAATTTTCCCAATTCTAATGAATGCTCATACAATTTTGAATCAACCCCCCATTTTTCATTAGAATCAACAAATTCTTTTTTTGACATCCTTTTTATAGTATTAAAAACAGTAGATGAAAGAATCAAACAACATCCATACACAATTGGTGCCCTAAGTTTTATTGTATGTCCATGAAAAAATTCTATCACAGCGTCATATCTGTCTGAATTCATTATGCCTTCAACTCGTGGAGTCAAACCAACCACATTATTCATCTTAAAAACTTCAAATGCTAAAGGAAAGAAATTATCAGTCAAAACTTCGATATCACTATCAAATTTGACATAGTAATCATAAGTTAAAGGTATCTTTCCTATATTCTTATAAAAACTTTTGTAAATATTTAAATGAGTTTTATTAAAGAATAAATTGAAATGGTACTTATTTTTAAGTTTTTTCAATTCCTTTTTTGTCTTTGTATCAGAAGCATCATCAAATATATACAAATCAAACTTACAACCAGCTCTTTTATACAAACTCTCTAAAGAGCGCCTGATATATTCCGGTCTTTGATATGTAAGTGTAAAAACACAAACTTTTGGTTTTTTAATTCTTTCCCTTTTTTTCTTTTTCATCTTTTTCCAAAATTTTAATGATCCGATTAGATGTATTGCCATCTCCAAATAAATTCTTATTAGTACTAACATGTTTTGGTAAGAATTTTTTAATTTTATTTAAGATATATTCTTTATCCATTACTTTTATAAGAGTGCCATAACCGCTTTCAATGACTTCTTGACGTTCTGTTGTTTTTCGTAAAATAATAATCTTTTTTCCAAATAACGTCACTTCTTCTTGTACTCCACCAGAATCACTGATAACATATTCACAATCACGCAAATGCCATAAAAAATTAGTGTAACTCATTGGTTTGACTACATCAAGACCAACTTTTTTAATAACCTCTTGGACATTCGGATTCGGATGAGCTGGAAGAATAAGTTTTGTACTTTTTGAAATTTCTTTAAGAGCTTTGAAAATTTCGATCATATCTTTTCCAAAGCTCTCACGTCTATGGACAGTTGCTAAGATAAATTTTTCTTCGATTGGTCTTTCTTTAGGAAGATTTGGTTTAATCATTAACAATGCATCAATAATAGTATTACCAACTAAATGTACCTTTCCTTTTACATTTTCTTTTTTGAGGTTTTTAACAGCTCTATTTGTTGGAGCAAACATAATATCAGAAATACTATCAACGACTACTCTAAATATTTCTTCTGGAAAAGGATTGCTTCTATCATTTGAGCGTAGGCCAGCTTCATTATGTATTAAAGTAATTTTATTCATTGAAGCTACTAAGGCACCTGCTAAACATGATGCGGTATCACCATGAACCCAAATTCGTTCAAAATTATTCTCTTTAAAAACTTTATCTAATGCTATAATGCATTTTGAGGTAAAACCTGCTAAGGTTTGATTTTTTGTCATTAAATCAAGATTGATGTCTGGAACGATATCAAAAGTTTTATACATACCATCTGCAAGTTCTCTATGTTGTCCAGTATGTACTACAAACCCATTCATCTTTTTAATTAAAGGTGCAAATTTAATAACAGTAGGTCTAGCTCCTAATATAAAGCAATCTTTTTTGTTTTGTTTCATGATAAATGTTTCATGTCATATTTAAAGTGTCTATAGACATTTGATATAAATCCGCCTGGCTCAAATCCATGTTTTTGTTTGAAATATTCTTTGCCTATCCTTCTCCTTTCTCCTCTTGAATCAGGCGCAGATGGGTCAGTAGAAGAAATTGATGCAAAATGACGAGCCAATACGTTATTTGACCAACGCCAATTATAACCTTTCATTAGCATTCTATAAATAATATCATTATCTTGTCCACCTCCTACACCAAAATTTTCATCAAAATAATCAACTTCCCTCATAGCTTTTGAATTAAACATCATTATACCGCCCCCCCACATATACTTAGAGAATCTACACATACCACTTGGTTTGTCAATTGTGCCACCCTCTGGTTTTGGTATATTATTTATATCATAGTGTTTTTTATCATTAGGTCTTCCAAAAGTGAATGATGGAGTTATAAAACAAAGATCATCAGACCAATCTTTCAAAAGAACTTCAAATAAATTTTCAGGAACGAGATAATCAGAATCTAATTTTACTAGAAACTTGCTCTTGTTCATCTTCATTCCTCTATTTAATGAATACGATACTCCTATAGTTTTTTCATTTTTTAAATAGACATCTGCGATATTTTTGAAAAAATCTTGACCAACCGCTGAGCCATCATCAACTATAATCCATTCGGCATTCACTTTATCAACTGCTTTTCTAATAGATTGAAAACATTTTTCAATAGTCGTAAAAACGTTCTTACTTGGACAAAGCACACATGTAACGACTGTTATGTCTTTTGGTTTGTTATCTTTCTTTTTTGCAATTACAAATAGCCATCGGCCATTTCCAATTTCTTTAATATCGATATCTACAAAATTCGTTTTTTCAAGTAAAGATAACAAATCTTCTTTTTCAAATGACCAAACATGAGATTCATGCGATATTTTCTCTTTATTCGGTACTGTCAATATAATCTCTCCGCCTATTTTTAATACTTGATAAGCTCGTTTTAAAAATTTTATAGGTTCTTCAAGGTGCTCTGATATCTGCATAGCAATTATTTTGTTATAAAACCCTTCTTTGACAACAAGATCATGACAATCTCCAAGTATCCATTCATAATCTTTAAAATTTGATTTTGCGTCATCAAGTGCTATTTCAGAAAAGTCAAAACCACTATATGAACTAAAAGGTATCTCATTATCAAGAATATACTTTAGAAAATCTCCAAAATTACACCCGACATCTAAAATCAAAGAATTCTCGTTTATATGTTTTATCACTTCAACATATCTTCCTTCTCCAGTCTTTCTAACATTACTTTTGTAGGTTTTACCGTTATATCTCTTCCAATATTCTGGTGTATTTACATTTTTTTCTTTGATTCTTTTCATATTTTTGGTTTTATAGCTTCTGCCCTTACAAACATACCGAGTTTATATTTTAATCCTTTTGCATGATAATCAGTTCCTTCTCCAGTAACAATTGATTCAAAACCTGCTATTCTTAATGCTCTTTTTAATGAATTTTGTGTATAACCCCATTTATGATCGTCATTGGCAATACCTTCTCGTCCGACCTTAGAATTATTGCCAAACAAATATCCAGGACTTGGCACTTTGTCTTTTTTGTATTTCATTAGAAATCTTTTAGCCATACCTACTATATTTGGACACTCAAGAATTATTTTACCGCCTGGTTTTAATAATGTCTTCCAATAATTTATAAGTTTTTGACCCTCTATTTCGTCAAAATGCTCTATCAAATGATAACTAGCAATTTCATCTATTGTTCCTAATTTATAAGGAAGATTTGCACAATCCGCTATTACCTCTGCAGCAGGCGTTTTTGCAATATCAATATTTACATATCCAGATAATTTACACGCACCGCACCCTACATTTAATTTCATATTATTTTTTTTAAATAAGTGTTAATAGTTACATTAAAATTCTTTAAAATTTCTTCATGCATGTCTTTTGGTATGCTTCTAAATTGAGGTTCGTTTTTTTCTATATATCTAGATCGATTATTTTGTTTGTGAAATAATATTATGTATTTATTAGGTGATAAAATAACCGGGTCCATTTTTCTTATGATAGCATCATGACCACCTGGACTATTCTTATATTCTATTGATTTATCAAAATCTATATAAAGCTCGTACGGATACATTATGGTTGAAAAAGGCGGACAGTGCATAAAGTGATGTCTCATTTTTTTATTGACACAATCATAACAATAACCAGATTGATATATCAGTGCTCTCCTCCAAGAAAAATCATACTTTTGTATTTCCTCTACAACATCTTTATAAAACAAATCATCAGAATCTATTCTTGTAGCATATACATATTTTGCTTCTCCTATTTCTGTCCTAATTTTATTTTCTAATTCGCCTTTATTGTCATAATTAATAATAGAATATTTTAACCCAGATCTTTCTAAAATGTTTTTTAATTCTGGTATTAAATCTTTTGGAAAACAATTTTTAAGGTACACCACATAATAAAAATTTTGATTAGTCTGGTTAATCAAACTTTGTATAGTAAAATTCTCTAAAATCTTCAAACGGTATTCCCACCAGCCATGGGTTTTTTTAACGTTTCTTGTAAAATAACTATGAATTATATGTATAAAGTCTCTCATTTTTTCTTTTTAATGATTATTCCTAATGATGTTCGATTCTTATAATTTCTCGAATAAAGATTTGGTAGATCTAATTTCATTTCTTGTAATGTCGTCTTCTGATAAAGATCGTCTTTGCTTAAATCAATTTTTCCAAGATCAAAATCATGTTCTAATAATTTAATAATGGACATAATTTCTTCTTCTTTGCACCTTCTTGAATTGTCTAAAAATAAATCAATAGTAATTGCTAAATATCCCCCTTTTTTAACAAGCTCTACCAAGTTTTTTAATGCAGGCAAGGTGTCATTTAAATGTTCCAATACGCTTATGCACAATACTACATCATACTTTGTCTTTGACTCAATAAAAGAAGATATATCAAGTTTAAGAAATTTTACATTGTCTGTTTCTGTTTTCCATACTCTTTCTCTATAAATTTCTCCGACAATAACTTTTTTTACCCGGCGTGCGACAAGACTTGGAAAATGACATGTTCCCCCACCAACATCAAGGATTACGTCTCTTTTTTTGAAGGGTACATTTTTTAAAATCCAAGGGTACTCCCATTGTCTGGACCAATCAAAGAAATATCCGACTTTATTATGGTACTTTAATATCTCTTTATAGAGTTTTTGAAACTTCTTGCTTTTTAAATGTTTTAATTGTGCAAACGTTATCATACCTTATTATTTTTTAAATGTTTTAATTATACAAATACTATCATGATTCATTCAATGGTCTTATAACAAATCTTTTAAACTCTTCATTAAATTTATCATAGTTATCAATCTTTTTAATTTCTAAATAATCAATAACTTTTAAACCATTTGAAGTAAACAAAATATTTTTTAATGAAATATCAGAAATATTTTTATATCGTTCAAATATCTTTCGGTATTCGTTATATGCTTCTTTAAGAAACCATTCTTTCTCTGGATAAATTATATTGAATTTTAAAAGATTATGTAGGTTAAAACCAGCAAACCATTCTCGATTTTGGTCTTTGACTTCTTTTATCTCCCAAAGATTATTAACATATTCTAAGATATGTTTTCGACTTTTAATATGATCTTTACTACTAAATAGATCGGTTCGAATTAAATGGGTATTTTCAGCAAGATATATTTTTCGACGAAGACTATGATCAGTAGTTGCTTCTGTTTCACCTATAACACTTACCTTTTCAAAATATTTTTTTAAATATTCTATAAATGGCGAAAATTTTATTATATTTTTAATACCTGCTGCTTTAACTTCATTCTTATCTGGATATTCTATAATAAGTTTAGGACAGATTTGACTAATTATTTTTAAAGATTTGTCAATATCTTCGGACGGGAAATACTCTAAAACTGAAAGCATTAAAAAATAATCAATTCCTTCAACAACGGTATCTAACCATTTCAAATCATTCAACGAAAAAGAATGTTTACTAACAATCATATTCGTCAAATTATTTTCTATAACTATTTGTTTTTGTTCTCCTGCCCATACTGGGTTTGTTTCAATTGATAAAACAGTAGTATCTTTTATCTCTCTACATATTTTTATACCAAAAAATCCATGAAATGAACCAATGTCAATAACAGTCGAATTTGGCCTTATATGTTTTTTTATAATCTCCCATCGATTTGTGCATTCCCTTTTTCCCTTTTTTAAGAGTTTGCCATCGACTTCTATATCTTGGTATTCTCCTGAATAAATATTATTTTGTCCCTCCATTTTAGTATAATAAATTAATTGATTTTACATATCTTCCTAATATCTTTTCTGGTATATTTGTTGTTGGTACTATTTTAAAATCTTTATAATCCTCACCTGGCTGCCAATTTATCCAGTACTTTTCTAACCATGCTTTAGTCATTATTCCATATTCTCTAGTTTCTATTTTTTCAAGCATTCCTTCTTTTGTCCTATTAAAAGTAAAATGATGCATTTCGCCTTCGTCAAAATACCCAATATCTTTTGTTTCCGGGTTTCTTTTTGAACGAAATCTAATATCTGATCTTAGACAACTATTGCAGCCCGAATGTTGAAAATAGTATTTCCAAGTCTTCCAATAGACTTTATCGTTTCTATTTTTATACGATTCAAATCGATTTTCTTCAACATATCTCATCATCTTGTTTATATTTTCTTTTGTGTAATACTCATCAGTATCTACAATAAAAATATATTTGAACCCTTTCTTTTCTAAATATTCCATACCAAAATTCCTTTCGTCTTTTTCACATTTAAAATTCTGATAAACAACTTCTGCACCCATTCTTTCAGCTATTTCATTTGACCTGTCAAATTTAATATGTTTCCCTCGCCAGGGAGTGCTAATAATTACAAGATTGTATAAATCCTCGACTCCCTTGAGCATCCCACCTATCACTTTTTCATCATTATACGCTACAGTGCATGTAGCAAAATTATTGATATTCATATATTCATTGTACTAGAATCATTTTCACCGTGTATACAAATCCAACAATACCCTTCTGGAATCAAAATTGACCTTTCTGCATGTTTTGACATCCTTTTCATTTTTTTTATTATTTTTTTATAATCAACTTTTATTTATTAATTTCCAACCTTTGCTTGAATATTTACGAATCAAAGTATGTCTTTCTTCAAAATGAGTTGGTTGTACCAGCCAATGCGCAACAGAATCTGATCCATACTTCATTGCTTTTTCTGGGTCTGAACCCCAAATAAATTTATTATTTATTGGATGGGGTGGTACATAAGTAGGTATTTTTCCATAGATTTGGAGATTAGCAGAAAGCATAATGTCTTCACCATTTTTATATTCATATATTTTATCCCTCCACATATATTGAAGATCTTCCGTCTTTAAAAACCAAGCATGTCCCCCAAAATCAACTAAAACTTCAGATTCACAAGGATTTCCCCAACCAGGTGCAGCCCAACGATTAGGTGGCACCCAAATCCTGCCATTTGTTACACATAAACAATTATGTTTTTCAATAGTATCAATACAATTTTTATACCAACCAGGTTGGGGTATAGTGTCATCATCTAAGAAAGAAACATATTCTGTATCTGCTAATAAACCAATTGCGAACCTCAAATGAAATTTCATATTCGGATTTGCGTATATAAGTTGTGCCTCTGGTGGAATATCAAAATTAACTTTAAGATCACCTTCGTTATGCACAATAATTAATTTATCAGATTTTATAGTTTGAGCTTTTATTGCTTCAAGTTGCTCTTTTAGGTATTGAGGCCTTTTAAATATTTGTAATATTGTTGTAATCATATCTTAACTCTTTTAGAGCACCCTAGAACCCTATCTAAGACACTTTTATGTATTATTTGATATTCCATACGATTGTTTTTTAAAATTATAGATTTCATTCTTTATTTTTTAGACCATCCCTCTAATTCATAAATACCTGAAAATCCACAAGCACACTTTTTTGGTATGGTGCGAGTGTTATAAGAAAAAAATTCATCTTTATAAACACTAATATATCTCCTGCATTTTTTACACCTAACAAAAGCAATTCTTTTTCTACCTTCAATAACTTCAGAATAAGCTCCTTTGCACTTTATATAGTCTTTTGTTTTTAAAACAGTCAAATCAATAAGTCTTGCTTTACCAGATAAAATACTTTCAGTCATAATTTCATTCTCTTTATCCATCTCTTTTTTAGTTTTTGTAGACATCATCCCATTTATATTTACTTTTGCCCGACCTAACAATATGAAGCAAATTTTCCACTAATGGCTTACAGTCAAAATAGCTCAATATTTTTATCTGACAATTTTTTGCGATTTCCTTTCTTTTTTCTTCGTTCTTTAGATAAAATTTAATCTTTTCATCTAATTCCTCTATTGTTTCATACCAATCAATATCATAATAACGCGCAAATACCTCTTCTATGCCTGGAAAGTATTGTGGTAAATAAAAAGCACCACATGCAACATAATTACCTAATCTATCTGAAGAATATTTTTGACGATTAAAACTATTTGCACCAACTCCAATCTTTGTACCATTTATATAATAAAGATATTCGGGATCACCCAACCAATCATTTAAACCGCTCATCTTAACTTTGCAATAATCAATATTTTTTAGATGTTCAATAACTTGGTTCCTTAAAGAATTATCTCCAAAACCAATCCTTCCCGTCCATAAAACATCAGAATTATATCGTTTATTAACATTTAATGTTCTATAAAAATCTGAATCAGTAAAAGTAATAATAGAGGCGACTCCTTTCATTGATGGAAGCAAATGTTTTTTTAGATATTCTCCACCAAAGGTGCCAAAAAACCAATCAATATATTGATTATGCCCCATATCATGTTCAGTTGGCTCTTCTCTTACATCTGCTGCCCACTTAATAAAAATAGCGTCAGGTAAAACCTGGCGCAAAATGCTAATAGTTGATGGCAAAATCCTTTCAGCTTTTCCAAACCAAACAATATCTGGTTTTTCTTTCATAATTGTTGCAATTTTGATCAATTCATGATTTGCATTACTTATAGCTCGATAATCAAATCGTACAACCTCATATCCATTTTCTTCTAATCCTTTTGCAAACACTTGATCTCCACAATAAGGAGATGCTTGGTGTATTAAATTTGTATCAAATACACCAATATTCAGTGATTTTTTCATATTCTACCTGCTTTAAAAGCATTAAATTTTATTTAATCTATCTAAGGTAAATGTATGCAACTGCTCCAACTCCAGTTAATGTTGCATATATACCAGTCTGAAATTGTTGTCCATACAATGCAGATTCAACAGAATAAGTAGTACCTGTTTGTACTCCACCCTTATCGCTACTGCCTCCATCTAAACTATCATTAAGAACTATTCTTGATGCTGCAGAAACTGGGACAAGATTGATTCCTTCAACTTGAGCTTGTCCAGTATGTACTAAGCCTGTGCCTGTCACTTTAATTACTTGCATATTATTTTTTTATTTGTTTTAAAAAAGTATCTTTATTAACTACTTCTGGATCACCTATATGACCCATTGCAACCTTTGGATCTACAAAAATTTTAAATCCAGCTTTCTTTGCTTTTATACAAAAATCAAAATCAACTGACCAATGGATACCTTTCTTATCATAGAAAGTCTCGAACCAAGGAAATTTAAGTTTTTTAAGGACATCTAATTTTATTAAGATTCCACCAGTCCCTACTATATCTACTTCTTGAAATACTTCTGGAAGGATCGGATAATATTGGTCGTCTTTTCTATTCAATCTATAAACACAAGGTTGATAATCTGATCTTCGTTTAAAAGCTAAAGCGCCAACAATATCAACGTCATGCTCTAATAATTTTAATGCAAGATCTGATTCAAAAGTCATATCGTCATCAACCATCAATAAATGAGTATAACTCGGATCTTTTAATGTTTCTTGGATTAAATTATTTCTAGCAGTATCAATCATCGCTCTAACCATCCAAATTACCCTTGTTTCCGGTGTCAATTCTAATGCCATTAAACTACTAGCAAACCGCCAATCTACATTACCAAATGACGGTATACCTATGACGAGCTTATTCATATTTAAAAACTTGCACCTTTTAATTTACCCTCAAGCTCTTTCCACTTGCTCGAGCATTTTCGGAAAGAGTTTAATGCTCGAACAAGACTTGAAGGATTATCACCGTTGAGTGATAGAGTCAGATTCACTCCATCAGGTTTTTAAACCCGAAAAGTTTATTACTTTACGTAACTATAGAAGCGTAGCCTGTTCTCCAATCTCCCCACAAAATTTCTCCTCTCCAATCTACACCAAAGTAAAGTTTCTTTCTCATGAATGAAGATTCTGTACCTTGTGTTAGACTAGTGAATCGTGGATCTTGTCGAAGCTGGAGAATAAGAGGTTTTACAACACGGTCAGTATCGAAAACGTACCAGTTATTAGTATCAGTCAAATAATCGTTTATCAACAGATTAAGGGAACCCTTTAAGACATTAACAGCTAATTTATTAGTAGTAGTACCTTCTTCTGGGTAAAACTGAGAGTTCAATAGTTCTTTTGCTTCCCATTCTAAATCTGCTGGTACTGTTAATAGATTAGGTTTGACGTGTGCAGGTTTGCCCTTATCGTTTTTGAATTTTCTCATTGCTGTAATTGCAGCTTGAAGTGCAGTCGCTGATAATGCTGTAGAACCACGGTTTGATTGTGTACCAGAAGAACCTTCTGAATGGTCTGTAGCGAAGAATGCTTTGCCATCATAACAGGATATTGTTACTCCTTCATAAATTGTTCCAGATGTACCAGTAGTACTAGTGCCTTGCCCAACAAGAGTAAAACCCAATTCATCGAAGAATCGAGCTGCCTCTGTAGCAAGTTCTCTAACTCTGACATTTATCTGGCCGTATTGGTCGTCTTCAATAGCGTTTCGGTCAACAGCAATTGAAGCTTCCCAATCACGGTTAGCAATTGTGAAGTTATGTTCTAACAAACCCTGAGGAATTCTTTCATCATTCCATTCGTGCATTTTAGGTACCCCACCTAACCAAGGATAGGTTTCAGATGATTTTGTAGAGGTTATAACAGTCGCCAATTTTTCATAATCTTTCGCAGCAGTTTCATACGCTTTCATAAATTCTGTCCTCATCCCAGCAAGTAATAACTTTGGAATATCGCTTTTTGTAATCATTTATTTATCTAGCTATTTGGTTAATCCTCAACTTAATTGTAGAAGAATCGACGATGCCTACACAATAACCCGCTGAGACTGAATTTGTAGAAGAAGTGCCAACTGTTTGATCATCATGAATATACATTAAAACTCCCAAGTCAGTTTGGACTGCAGTAGCTTTTGTAAACTGAAATGCACCTGTTTTATAAACACGTACTGAAGTATCTCCATCAGAGGTACCACCAGTAGCAGACTCAACTGCAACTCCTAAAAGTACATATCCAGAACCATCAGCACCTGCTTCGGCGTATCCTGTGTCTTTATCAACTACAAGAGCTCCTTTGTAAATCACTGCACTAGCTTTTACTAAAACTGAAATAATTTCTCCATCTTGTCGCTTTGCTTCGTAATTTTCAGATAATGCGGTCACGTTATTTATTTTTGTTATTATTTATAGACGTTAAAAGATAGTTGATTCGTCTTCCTTTTCTTTTTCTTTCAATTCCCGGGTGTACTTCCAAGATTCCTCTATGCCATCTTCAGAAAGGCCCATCTTACCAAAAAAAGCTTTTACTTCCTCTGGTATTGCTCCTTCGTCTTCTTTTATTTTTTTATCCTTTTCTCCTTTATCATCACCCTGTGCTCCATTTTCTTCAAAATCTATCATTTTTGGTTGTCCTTCCATGAATTGTTCAATTAACTTTGTAACACCGACCTTATCGTCACCAAGTTCTAGAACTTTTCCTGAACGGTAAAGCTTAATAAAAGCTTCCTTTTGGGCTGGTATAATTTTACCAGCTTTGAGGTACCCTTCGTAAGCTTTTTCGACGTCGGCAAGGTCAACTTCCTCCGGCGCACTTTGTCCACCTAGATCTTCACCAGAACTATCACCAGACTTATCCTCTGGTTTTTCTTCTGGTACATCTAAGTCCAAATCCTTTTTTACTTTTATCTTACAGATCTTTGCAGCTTCTACCATACTTTTTCCAGCTTTCATCTCTTTTCCTATGCAATCTGTATAAGCACTTTTAGCTATTTCATCAAGTTCTTTATTAGTAAAAGCTTTGCAAACCATAACACCGTCTTCATCTACATATTTGCCTTTTTTGCCATCTTCAGTTGTACAAGCATCTCCTTCCTCCTTTTCAATTTTAATTTCTTTTTTCTTCATTAAATCGGCAAATATTTCATTAACCTTGTCTTCTGTAATTGCTTTTTCTTCAATACTTTTCATAGTTTCTCTAATTGAGTTATATAAACTGTTTAAATTAGGCTTTTCATCTTCTAATTGAATGATTGGCCTACTAGAAAATTCATCAGCTAATGGTATAAAGCTTCCCATACCTTTGATGTATGGCTCAGAAACTAAAGCTGCATGAAGAAGAGTAGGTCCTGCAAACTTATTTGATTTTTTAATCCTATAGTTAGGATCAAGACTCGCTGATATGCATTTAATCAAACCTTTCTTAATTTTTTCTGCTACTGTTTCGTCTTTAATTTCAATAACTGCATCAAGACCTTCGTCAGTCTTTTCCAATTTAACAATTTCACCAGCGTTCTTCAAAGGATCGTTGGTATGAGTAAGTGGTACATATACATTTTCAATCGTCTTTTTCTTATAATTCTTGATTATATTATCAATCGTATCCATA
>Ga0075125_10000670_pt1 | contig 15506 bp, 17 predicted proteins | sample AntAceMetag02UKN_FD_69810 | JGI IMG/M metagenome (GOLD analysis project Ga0075125, IMG submission 69810) | Saline lake microbial communities from Ace Lake, Antarctica - Antarctic Ace Lake Metagenome 02UKN | ecosystem: Environmental > Aquatic > Non-marine Saline and Alkaline > Saline | place... | reverse complement strand
ACGAGGGTTGGATAAAGTTCTTTCTATTCCCTATTTTAGTATTAGTCTCGGTGTCTTTTATATTACAATTAACTAAAATAATATTTACACAATGAAAGAATTTGACGAACAAATCAACAATCTATTACATACAATTATGCGTGTAATAGATAATATAGATAGGGATAGGCGAGAGTTTAATAGTAGGAGTACGAAGGAAATCACTCAGCTATTACTAGCTCGTCAAGAGATATTAAGGTTAGTAGAACTAAAGGAGCAAGAGAATGGCAATGGCAAGAGGAAATGAAAGATATAGATACCTATACCGATACAGCAACAGAAGGATTAAGCACCGCTTGGGATATGGTATTATATAAAAATCATAATGGAATAGAAGCAACAGCTGATTGGTATATAAGTAATGCAGTTGATTACCCTAAATTGTGGTACGAATGGGTATCTTTACCACCCTCTCCAGTAACTTATTATTTCAATGCATATGATTCTGGGGGAGAAGAGTGGGGAACCACTCCTCAGTATATGGTTGATGGAGATTTGGGAACTGAAGCAAGGGATAATCCTGCAGCAAATCAAAGCACTGTTCAACTACTCACAGGAAACACTTGTGATGGAACAGATTTAGGAACAATTACTAAAGTTGAAATAAGAGCATATACTTGGGTTGGGTTTTATTCTTTCGGTAGCGGAACAAAATTTAGACCAGTTTTTGGTGGTTCCTCAGACGGAGATAACCACGAAGATGAATCAGATAGAATAACTGATTGGACTTATTATTTTGATATTACTTCAGATACAAATGCTCCTGCTACTTGGTCTTGGACAGATGTACAAAATTTAGATTGTGATATAGAAGCATATAATGGTGCTATAGTTCAATTTACACACGACTGTTATAAAGTAGAAATCCAAGTAACTTATGGCGGAACCAGAAGAATTATAATGATACAATAATGATTAAATTACTCAACAATACTCTTTCACCCTCATTTATAGTTAGGTCAAACTACAAAACATTTCTTGTAAACTGCCCTAAGGGATATTTTAAAAATCTGAGTGAAAAAGTTAATGCAGTAATAATAACTTCAGAAGATAAATATCATATACACGATTTAGATAAAATAAAAGAAGATACCCCAATCTACATCTTAAAAGAATTTGAATTTAATATTAAAAGAATATTTCCCAAAATAAATTTTGATTTTAGATACATTAAACCATATAAAAAATTTGAAGGAATTACACCAATTCAACTACACAAAGATGAAAAGTCATCATTAGGATTAATTATTGATGACCTAACCATCTTGCCATCATTTTGGCATCTAACAGAAAAGACAAAAGGGTTATTAACTAAAAATGTATTATTATCAGCAAAGTATTTAGAAGAAAATGAAAGAAAAGATTACACATCAATTGAATACATACGCAAAACATTCAAAGATATTGACATCAAACAAATGGGGTTCATTGGGTTGAGCAAAGAATTGAAAGATAAATTTAGTGATACATATTTAAAAATTGGGGAAAATAATTTAAAATCTAATAAAAATAACGCATCGAAAATTTTTCTTTATTTATGCAAGGAGGCTTTGATGAAGAAGACATTCTATAGTCAAAATTTAAAATTCGATTGTATAACAGCTATTAAATCAGAAAAATCTGCAAAGGATTTTTATATCATAGGTTATGCCTCTACTCCGACGGTAGATAGACAAGATGAAATAATTACTGCACAAGCTTTAAAAGCAGCTGAAGGCGATTTACTTAAGCCCCAAAATTCAACTTTATTCTTAAATCATAATTATGACAAGCCAATAGGCAAAATAACTGAAGTTAAATATACAGACGCAGGTCTTTTAATTAAAGTACTAATTTCAGAAACTGAACCGAAAATTAGAAAGCAAATTGAAGAGGGTCTATGGACAAGCTTTTCAATTGGTGGAATCATAAAAGAAATTGAACAAGTCCATGATAAAGAATTAAATAGAGACATCGTTAAAATAACTTCAATTGAATTAGTTGAAGTTTCATTAGTTGGTGTCCCTGCAAATCCAGAAGCAAATTTAATTTCTGTTCTTTCTAAAAGCTTAACAGATGTAAAAATAGATAGAAAAGAATTAACTGAAAAAACACGAACCTCAACTTTAAAAGAATTAAAACTAAAGGGTAAAGAATTTGAAACAAAGAGAATTGATTTTACTAAATTTGATACAATTGAAAACTTCTTAGGTTCAGTTTCTCACGAGCAGAAGGTTTTGACAGCAAGTTATTCTTATTTTAAATTAGCTTTAATGTCCAAATCATTAACTGAAGTAGCAAAAGAATTAAATTATAAAATTACTAAAACAATTAATTTAGATTATTACGGTCAACTAACAAGACCTGAATATATGAACTTATCCGTATCGAGAAGTGAAAAAGAAGAGCTCTTGGTAGAAGGATTAATGTTTTTACAAAATGATAAAAATGAAAAATTAATCTTAAGTATATCTCCCGGTTGGAATTCTTTTAGCATTAATGTTTATTCAAATGCAAAATCAGGTGATTTAGCAAAGAACTTTCAAGATACATATATTACTTGGAGTAAAGAAAACAATTTCTTTAAGGGTGAAAAAATAAATCCACAAGGAGAATTTTTAAGTTTACCAGATATAAGTTTTGAAGATTTAAAAATAGTAGCTGACAAAAAGAAATCAATTGAAGTTGGAGCATTAGAATTCTTTAACAAAAAAGATATATATAAGAAAAATAGTCTTCCATTTAAAAGAGGTTTAATATTTGCTGGGGAACCTGGAACGGGAAAGACAATGACAGGAAAAGTATTAGTTGCCAATACAAAAAGCACTTTTATTTGGGTAACAGCAGGAGATTTATCTGATGGGTATGGTGGAATTGATACAGAAGCATTTAAAAGAATGTTAAAGATGGCAAAAGAACTTTCACCTTGTATTTTATTCGCAGAAGATGTTGATGATTATTTAGCTTCATCTGGAGCAGTTGATACAATCAAAACTCAAATGGATGGATTAGATTCAATGGATGGAGTTGTTACAATTCTTTGCACTAATTATGCAGAAAGAATTCCAAAATCTTTAATTGATAGACCAAGCAGATTTGATGACGTGATAATGTTTGATTTGCCAGATGAAATATTAAGGTATGAAATATTAGAAGCTCATACAAAGGCAATTGAGATAACAGATAGAGAAGTAAATTTAAAAGAAATAGCTAAAGAATCTGAAGGTTTAACTGGAGCACATTTAAAAGAAATAGCAATTTATAGTCTTTTATTAGCAGCCGATGACAGCAGAGAAATAATTGAAAATAAAGATTTAATAACAGCTTTAAATAAAGTAAAGAAAACAAGAGAACTAATTGCCGATTTAGAAGGCAAAAAACAATATGTCAATAAAATTAGAACCAGCAACTTAAAAGAAACACTAATTAAGGAGATGAGTATGGCAAAGGAAAAATTAAAAGAGGAAACTCTTGAACCTAAAGAAGAGATTAAAGATAAAGAACTAGAAACTGATGTTGAAAAAGCACTCGAAAAAGCAAGAGGAGATGGACAAGGCAATGGAGGAGACCGTCAAGGTGATGGCGGAGCTGATATTTGTGTCTGTCCAGATTGTAGTAAAGAAGTTACCCATACAAAAGGAACTCCTTGCAATGAAACTAAATGTCCTGATTGTGGAACTCCAATGGTTGGGAAAGCTTTAGATAAAGAAGTCGAAGAGAAGAAAGAAGAAGTTAAGGAAGAAAAAGTTGAAATAAAAGAAGAGAAAATTGAAGAGAAAAAGGAAGAAGAGATAGTAGAAGAATTCAATTTGGAAACTTCAATTAAATCAATCTTAACTAGATTGGATTCTTTGGAAGCAATTGTAAAAGAGTTTACTTCAAAATCAAATAAAGAGCCCGACATTGAAGAGCCGATTGAAAAAGAACTGAAAGTTGAAGCTAAAGAAGAATTAAAGGTTCCTGATAACACTGAAAAAGAAGAGAAAGTTGAAAGAAAAGGAATCGTAGAAGATAATAAATTAGATACCGAGGAAGAGAAATTATTGGCAAAAATCTCAGGAATGAGTATAACCGAAATAATGAATGATGCTGAAATTTGGAAAGAAATTCCCAAACAGATGCAAGAAGAGATGAAGAAAAATTATTTCACAAAAATGGTTTTATAGACCATATTTAAAAATTTACAACGAGGAGGTGTGTTAATAAAATGGATATAAATACGAAAAAAGCTTTTATGGAAGCTTTAATGAGAAAGACAGCAATGGCTACTGATACTGACTTGTATACCCCTGATTCTACTGACCAAAACTATTTACCGAAACCGATAGCCGATGAGATAATTAAAGCGATTTATGAAAAGAATATTTGTCGACAATTATTTAGAACGATTACTGTTCCAGGAAAGACTCTGTCTATCCCTTCAGTAGCATATGATGAGGACCATATCTACCAGGTTGCGACCGGTGTAGGTACTTCGACTGTTGTTGGCGATGATGATGATAAACAGTTAGAGTATTCAACCTCTGCCGTGGTTTTAACCCCAGGTAAGTTGGCTGCAAAGGCTGAAGTAGCTAATGATGATATTAATGATGTAAACTTAGATGTAGTTGATTTGATTTTGGAGGCGTTTGGAATAGCATTTGCAAGAGCTGAAGAGAAGGCGATTCTCTCAGCAACTGTTAAGAATGCAGCTTCAGCGACTTATACTGATATAGTTTCTGGATTGTTCTACTGGGCAACAGATTCTTTGAATAATCAGACTGCAGTGAGTATAGATGCAAGCGGTGATTATGGAATGACTGATGGAATATCAGCAGCGATAAGAGAGTTAGGTATATATGGACGTGACGAGGTTATTCTTATCTGCTCAGATAAGTTTGCCCATTATTTGAGAACAGACAGAGGACTGAAAAATGATGTATTTGGAAGTGCTGTTACTGTTCAGAATGGTGTATTACCTAAGATTTATGGCGTGACTGTTTATTCTTCAAGTTATGTGGACGCAATTGATGCAGATAAAGGAATTTTAATTCCCCGAATGGAACCGATTATAGGACAAGGAAGAGGAATTCAGATTAAGCGAAAAGAGGATATCGAAAGAGATTCTCAGATTTTTGTTGCTTTTGAAAGATTTGATTTTCAGATGAGACATTTGACTTCAAGCAAAAGTGATGCAATTGTAAGATTAGACTTAGACACTACATAATCAGATAAAATAAAAATTCGAGGAGGGATATTTTTTATCCCTCCTCTTTTCTCAAACCTTAGTTAAGGAATGAAACTTTTAAAAATTCAATCAGTATTTTCAAAAATAAGACTTAATTTCCAAGAACAGAAACTTAAAATTCTCCCAATTCATTCGGGAGAATATTCTTTTGTTTTAATCTACGCTTATAAAATTGACCCTGAAAAATATCAAAGAGTAATCAAACCCCTACTGCAACAAGGGTTTTTTGTTATCTTTGCTTCTCCGCAACAACCACCCAATTCAATAGTTAATAATCGCTTAATCTATGTTAAAGTTTCTTCCAGATTTATGGGGATAACTACTTTTACTCCTAACACATTTAGAAAATTTAGTGCTGTTTCAGGATTAGATTCTCAAGGACATATAGAAGCAACAAGAGTAAATATGAAATGGAATATTGGATTAGTTGATTGTGATAATTTAAAGATTAAGAAGAAATTAATTAAGATAGACAACCCAGAGATGACTAATTATAAAATATTATTTGATACCAATTATGAAGCATCAGGAAGAGGGTTTGGGGATATTTTAATGTCAACTGCTATACTAAAGCAGATAAGAAAAAACAATCCCAATGCTCATATAACATATTCAACAAGACCTGAAGCAAAAATTATTTTTGAAAACAATCCGAACGTAGATGAACTAATAACAGTAACTTATGATAAGCAAAAATTTGAAAAAACTTTAGATGAATATGAAAAGCATTTTTTCTTAGGGAAAATGACTGAGGATTACACGATTGAAAGAAATCGCCAACCAAGAATTGATTCAATGGCGCAATTATTTGATTTAACCTTAGAATCAAAAACACCTGAATTATTTTTAACCCAAGAAGAACTTAGTAATGGCGAAAAATTTATTGATAAGGAAAAATTCAATATAGTTTTTTGTATGGAAGCTGTAGGCGCACGGAGAAGAATTAAAAGAAATTTATTAATAAAAATACTTCAAAAGATTAAAAAGTATGATTACAATATAATTGTTGTAGGTAAAGATAAAATTAATCTTCCAAGAGAGATTAATAACCTGACAGGAAAAACAAGTTTAAAGGAATTGTTTTCAATAATTGCTTTATCCAATTTAGTTGTAACAGCAGATAATTTTGTTAGCCACATTGCAGCAGCTTTTGACAAAAAAGAAATAATTTTATATACCACAATTCCTGCTAAATGGAGATGTAAATATTACGATAATGCAACCCCAATTCAAAGTAGTGCTGTGTGCTCTCCTTGTTGGAACTGCTATAAATTTGATAATAAAAAATGTATAGGTGGAGAACAATGTTCAGACAAGTTTGATGCCAATGAAATAGCTGAGAAAATCCAAAAAAGTAAATCAACAAAAATAGTTCAAATAGATAAAATGTTTGATTCAACTCCAACTAAAAAAGTAAATAGTTCACCCAACAAAAAAGCTATTTTAGTAAAAATGCCAAGTGGTGAATTAGGTGACAAGCTTGTTGTTTTGGGATTAATGAACGAACTTCAAAAAAAATATAAAGATTATAGATTAGATATTTACATTCAATCTGGAAGATATAATTCAAAAGATGGTTACGCTAGTTTATTTATCGATGGCGTAGATAATTGTTTTACAAAATTAAAAGATATTAAATATTCTATTTATGACAGAGTATTTGAAATATCACCATTTGGAATACACGATGCTGAATTAGATTCAGTTGTTAAAAAAGAAATTCAACTTTCAAGGTACCAACGTTGGGCAAAACAATTGGACTTCACTTTTATGGGTGAAGTTAATGCTAAATATATAGTAAGAGAAAGTGATTGGCAAAATAGAAGTGACATACCAAAATTTAAGTCTTCTAACCGTCCTATTATAGGTATAACTCCATTAACTTCTAACGTGGCTAAAAATTGGTCTGCAGATGATGCAATTCAATTTAATAAATGGCAACGAGTAATTAATTATTTATACGATAAAGGATGCAACGTTATAACATTACACCATTCACCTCTTAAATATGAAAACTGTTCAAATTTTGGTAATTTAAGCCCAAGAGAGCTAGGGTATTTAGTTTCAAAATTAGATTTATTAATCGGTTGTGAAGCAGGAACAACTCATTTTGCGGGCATCTTAAAAATACCTATGATTGTTTTAGTTGGTTCATCCAGTCCAATTGTTTTGAGGCATTATAACAACGTCAGAATATTGCATCGAGGAAACTGCTATTCTTGTAATAGATTTATATCATTGGATTTTGATAAGTGTGAATGCGGTTCAGTTAAACAAAATCCAAACTCAGAATGTTTAAATTTAGTATCCATTAGCGATGTTACTAATGAAATAAAAGATTTTAAAGGTGATGAATTTGCGAAAAAATATAAAATAAAATTATGATAAATAAACACATTATAATTTACTATAAAAAGCATTACGACAAAAAATGTCCTTGCTCGTACTGTGTTAACAAAAAAGGAATAATTGCTTCACTCCAAAAATTAGATTATTCTGTTGAAGTAAAAAAGTTTAATTGTGATTGGCCTCATTTTTTCCCAGCGGATAGACATTTCGATTATGCACTTTCTTACCAGAATAAAATATTTGGTGAATTTATGTTTGAAGCAGATAAGATGCCAGCTGGTGTTATAGAGTTTGCTCAAACCTACTTTGATTTTGTTATTTGTGGTTCAAAGTTTTTATATAATACCTGGTTGGACAGTGGTGTAGATAAAAGATTTTTAATTCCTGCAAGTTTAGGAATTGATACAAACATTTTTAATCATGCCGAACCAACCAATATTCTCTATCCTGATACTTTTAAATTTTTAAGTGTAGGGGCTTGGCAACATAATCACTGGCATGATAGAAAAGGATTTACTAAATTAATAGCTTCATTTAAAAGATTATATTCAAAAAATAAAAAAGTAATGTTGATAATTAAAACCAATGAAAATGCTCCTAAGGATATTGGTATCGATAACATTAAATTCATTAGAGAAAATTTATCAGATAATGATATGGCAAATTTATATAAAAGTTGTGCTATAAATGGAGCATATGTTTCTTTACACTCGGGTGAGGGATTTGGTAGAACCGATTTAGAAGCTTTATCTTGTGGTTGCCATATAGGTGCAACTGGGTGGTCAGGGGTTTTAGATTTTTTAAATAAAGATAATGCAACTTTATTTCCATATACTTTTACTAAATCAAAACTGTATACAAATGATTATTACTCAAATAATGTTCAACCAAATGTAGCACAAGTTAATATAAAAGCTGTTGAAAAATGGATGCTGGATATTGTAAAGCAAAAAGACACAAGTGCTGAATGCATAGAAACAAACGAATATAATTGGGGTAACGTTGTTAAAAATTTAATGAAAGAAATCAATGGGAGAATATAATGGTTAAAAAAGATTTACCAGATATCAATACTGCTAAATATTGGGATGAACTATATTTAAAAGGGGGAGAACGAGTTGGTTCTTGGAAAAATATAAAACCATTTCTAGATTATGAAATTGAAAATAAACTAAAAAATACTGATGAGACTATTTCTATGATTGATGTTGGGGGCTATACTGGTTATTCAGTAAGACAAGCTAAAAATGATTTCCCAAAATTAGAAGCTTGGAATTTAGATATAAGTCCTGTTGCAGTGGAAGATGGTAAAAGACTACACCCCGAAATAAAACAAGTATTGTTTGACATAAATAAAGACGTTAGTCCTTTAAATTTTGAAGGAAAATTTGACTTTATTCTCATGCAAGATGTAATGGAACATCTCCCAGAACCCATAGAAATGTTGGGTAAGCTTTATAAGTGGCTAAAAAAAGATGGTATTTTATGGGTGAATAGCCCTCATGATGAAGGTGATTGGGGAAGTAAAGAACATTTATTTAAAGAATTTAATCATGATGATGTTCATTCATTTTGGGAAGTTTGTCCTGAGATATGTATGTGCAATTTTAAAAATTATAATGAGGAACTTCAAGTGGCATTTAAAATAAGAAAAAGATGAGTTTATCAACTTACATTATAGCACAAAACGAAGAAATGGATATAGCTCAGGCTATTGAATCAGTTAAATCTATTTCAGATGAAATAATTTTAATAACTGATTTTAACATAGATAGAACTGTAGACATTGCTAAATCTATGGGTGCTAAAATAGTTTATTTTCCAGAATCATTTGACGTAATTAAAGACGGTTGGAGTAAGTATGAAAACTTTGCAATGAATCAATGTTCAAAAGATTGGATTCTAAAATTAGATGCGGATGAAATATTAACAAACCCAGAAGTTGTAAAGACAGCTATTAGTAAAAAACTTAACTCAGATGTTTTACTTGGAGTAAGAAGTGAAAATGTTTACGAGGGACACCCATCACAACTATCTTGGTTCCCCGAAGCTAAACATAAAATAGTTGATTCACAAACAGTTAGAAGAATCTGGAAAAATAATGGAAAAGAAAGATATGTTGGATTTATTCACCCAACATTCAATCACGAAACAACTCTTAACATTGAATATAATCTAAAACATACTAGCTACTCAAAGCCTTACGGATTACGTATTCGTAAATCAAGATTTTATAGTAGATTATTATTATACATTTGGGATAATCCCGACTTACGAGCTGGTCTTGGGGAGAATTGGTTCAAAGATTACATTCCTAAGAACATGAAAATGATTAGAAAAAGAGCTGCAAATTACATAAAATTTTATGAAACTGATTACGCTGGAGAAAACGCACACAAACAAACATTTGAAACAATAAAAATGTTGGCCCAAAGAGATGTCAGATGTATCGGTTCTAATAAAGATATCACAAATATGCTAACAAAACTTGGATTTAATTTTGTTAACAAAGAATGTGATACACTAATTTGCATAGATAATTATACTGATTATAAGCAATGTTATACTGACTTAAAAGATAAAGGTATTTTAATATTATTAAATAAACCAGATAAAGAGATTGAAAAATTATTTTTTCCAATAGCAACAGCTAACCCTTATGTTTATATTAAGAGGAGAATAGCGTAATGGCAAAAATACAATTTATGGCAATGCATCAATTTATGGCGAATATGATTGAGCCTATTGCAGTAGAAATGCATAAAAGAGGGCACGACGTCTACGAAAATTATAAAGCAGGGCTTTTTGAGGGTAACAAGTACCCGAAGTTTAGAGAGGGATATGATGCTACAGTTATATCTTATCATCAGTTTTGGAACAAGGAATATAACTTAAGAAGACATAAAAATATATTTTTCATGGAACATTGCGTAAGTCCTATTAAGGGTGTTTATGGGTTTCCCATTTTAGCTACTGGGAAAACATTGCTTGAAGAGAGCGTAGATTATGTTTTTGCTCAAGGACCAATGTTTATGGATTGGCTTAAATTAAATAGTCCAGATTTTAAAGGAGCATTACCAACTGGATTCTCAAGAGCTGATACATTATTAAATATGCCTGATACGAGAAATAGAATAATTGAGAAGCATAAGTTGGAAGCTAATAAGCCAATTATTGTTTATGTGCCAACTTGGGATGTTAAAACGGGAGCAGGGAAACCAGGCACAATGAAAGAGGGTTGGAAAGTTCTATCTGAAATGGGATTATCTAATTTACTTTGTGTTGCACATGCAAGTGATTACTTTGCAAGGCATGTATATAAAAATGACACAAGGGTTTTACAAAATGCTGACCAATATGAATATATCAAAGCAGCTGATTTAATAATTGGAGATATTTCTTCTGTGCTATTAGAATCAACTGTATTGAATAAGCCGATAATTCAACTTAATCAATTTAATGATTTAAGAAATTTTCAATTATTTCCTGCTTGGACTGACAATTCAAAAAGCAAAAATTTCACTAGTTTATTTGGCTACTATCAATTAGGAGACATAGTACGAATTGATAAGCAACCTATTAAATTAGCTATAGATGATGCTTTGATTAATCCTAATAAATATCAAGCCCATAGAGAATCTTGGAAAAGTAAGTCGTTTTATAATTTAGGTCATGCGACCGTAGCTTGTGCAGATGCAATGGAAAATATTTTAGGCAAAACAAAATGAAGCAAACAGAAGATACTCAAGTAGTTGTTTTAATGGGAGGATTGGGAAAGAGATTAAACAAAAAGTTACCAAAAGCAATGGTTGATGTTTGTGGTAAACCATTTTTTAATTATCAATTAAATTTAATGAAGCAAGCAGGGTTTAAGAATTTTTTATTTTGTGTTGGCTATAAAGCAGAAGTAATTAAAAATTACTTTAAAGATGGAAAAGAGTTTGGGGTATCAATTACTTATTCTTTAGATAATGCATTGGGCACTGCAGGGGCTTTAAAAAATGCTTACGAATATTTGGATGAAGATTTTATGTTAATTTATGGTGATTCATTTATGGATGTAAATTATTCAGAAATTATAACTGCATATTATAAGTTAAAAATAAAAGCAATGATTGCAGTTATTAAAAATGAAAATCTTTATGATAAAAGTAACGTGATATTAAGAGACGGCGGTATAATAAATTATATAAAAAATAGTCCAGTACTTAAAATGAACTATGTTGATTATGGAATAGCAATGCTAAATAGATGTTTATTAGATAACTTACTTGAAGATACTTTTATTAATTTATCAGATTGTTATTCTTCTTGGTCAAATCAAAAACTAATGTGGGCACACAAAGTATATAATCGTTTTTATGAAATAGGAACTAAAGAATCACTACAAGAATTTAAAGAATACATTATAGATAATATGGAGGTTTTTAATGGGCGTACCAAAAACAATTAAAGTATTTGCTGATGGAGCAAAGATTGAAGATTTTAAAAAATTGAATGCACTCCCGTATATTTCTGGGTTTACAACTAATCCATCACTAATGAAAAAAGCTGGAGTAAAAAACTACCTTGAGTTTGTTGAAACAGCATTAAAAAAGATTAATTTAAAACCAACTTGGTTTTCGTTTGAACATACAGGTGTAAAAACAATATTTAATCAATGATAAAATTAGACACACATACAAATAAATATTTTGAAGAATTGAATACAAGCGTACTAAATTGCTTCCCAAAGAACGGAAGTAAGAAAACAGTTTTAGATGTCGGATGCGGTTTGGGAGTTTTGGGAGGCGTTCTTTCAAAATTAAATTATAAAGTAACTGGAATTGAAAATGATGACGAAGTTATTAGAACAGCTAGAACTAGATTGGATTCAGTTATAATATCTGATTTAACAGATTATAGTGAAATTGACTTTACTTTAGATAATGATAAATTTGATTATATTGTTATATCCGATGTTCTTGAGCACTTGTATGACCCATTTAAGGTAGTAGAAGAATATTCCTATTTTTTAAAACCGAAAGGAAAAATTATAGTATCTGTACCAAATATTCTTGTGTGGGCATTTCGCTTTAAAATGTTGTTTGGTAAGTTTGAATATATGGATAGCGGAAACATGGATAGAACCCATATAAGATTTTTCACATTAAAAAGTATTAAGCGGTTAATTAAAGCAGCAAATTTTAAAATCATTAAAACTGATTATGTTCCATATTTCACAAGAGGACTAAGAAGACCATTTCAAAATCTATTAGGAATGAAAGGGTACCAAAAATTATATAATTTTTATCTTAAATATATTTATCAAATAGAATATGTACTTGGATTTTGTTGGAAACAAATGTTCGGATTTAGAATCGTTGTAATGGGGGAATTAAAGGAGGAAAGCAATGGGTAAAATAATCTATTCATATTATGTATTAGACCTCGTTCATAGAGGACATTTAATAGTCATGGAGAATGCTAAAAGAATAGTTGGCACTGGGGGTTTATCTGTTGTAGGTATTTTAACTGATGAAGCATGTATGGAAAAGAAACCAAGACCAATTTTAGATTTTGACACTCGATTTAGAATAGCAAAAGCATTAAAATATGCTGATATAATTATCCCACAAGAAACTTATTCACCAATGGATAATATCAAAGCTTTTAAACCCAATATTTTGATAGAGTCTATGACACATGGAGAAGAATATATAAAAAATATGATTAACACTGTTTCTCCAATGGGTATAGAAGTTATATCATTTCCATATTTCGATATTTTTAAGTCTTCAACGGCAATTAAAAAAAGAATTAAGAAAGGTATAAAAAAATGAAAAAAACATTACTAGTAATTTCGATGTTACTTTTATTTTCTGGGTGTGTAGGAGTAGGTTTTGATAAAAAATGCACTCTAATGCCTGATGAAATTTGGGTTTCGGGGGATTTCAATCCTGATAATAATTATGATATTAGCGAAGTCGGAGGAGGCTTAAAATGGAAATTAAAATGAAAGAATTAAAAATACGTTCGGCAATTAAAAGTATTATTTGGAGACTCATAGGGATTTTAATTTTAGGAGGAGTAACATTCTTTTATACTCGTAAATGGGTAACAACTTCTCTAATAACATTTATTCATCACGGGGTATTCTTATTTGTATTTTATGCCCATGAAAGAATATGGTTAAAATGTAAATTAACGGGTTTAAAAAGAAAAATTATAAAGTGTTTAACATATGAAACACTGTTAGGAAATCTTATTCTTGGGACAATTACTTATTGCATCACAGGTAGCTGGAAACAAATGACTGCAATTACACTAACATACATAGGGATTAAACATTTGATATATATATTTAATGAAATAGTATGGGAGAAAATAAAAACAGGAAAGGTAACATAAATGAAAAAAGTTCTAATAACTGGAATTTGTGGGCAAGATGGTTCATACCTTGCTGAATTATTATTGAGCAAGGGATATGAAGTTAGCGGAATTGAACGAAGAGTTGCTATTGAAAACATTGATTCAAGATATAGTAGAATAAAGCACATTAAAGACAAGATAAAACTATATTCCGGTGACATTAGAGATTATGCAAGGATGTTTGAAATAATCAATGAAGTACAACCAGATGAGTTATATCATTTAGCAGCACAAAGCTTTGTTGGCGTTTCCTTTAAAGACGAACAAACAATCTTACAAGGGAACATTGGCGGGACAGTTAACATTTTAAATGCTTTAAGAAAGATAAAACCATACTGTAAATTTTATCATGCAAGTTCAAGTGAGCAATTTGGAAGTGCTTTACAAACACCTCAAACAGAAGATATTCCATTCAACCCAGTGAGCCCCTACGGTATTGGTAAATGCACAAGCTTTCAATGGACTAAATTATACAGAGAAGCTTATAAGATGTTTTGTTGTAACGGGATTCTTTTCAACCATGAAAGTCCTAGAAGAGGATTTGAATTTGTAACACGCAAGATAACTAGAGCAGTAGCAAACATTCATCTGGGAAAGCAACAGCGATTAGAACTTGGGAACTTAGATGCTAAAAGAGATTGGGGTTTTGCCGGAGACTATGTAAAAGCTATGTGGTTAATGCTTCAACAAGATAAACCTGATGATTATGTTATAGCAACTAATATCGTACATTCAATAAAAGATTTTTTGCAAATAGCCTTTTCATATGTTAATTTAAATTGGGAAGATTATGTTGTAACAAACGTTAAATTTTATAGACCGTTAGACGTAAATCTATTAAAAGGAGATTACAGCAAAGCTAAAACAATTTTAAACTGGGAGCCGGAAGTAGAAATTTATGGATTAGTTAAAATGATGGTTGATAACGATATTAAACAAATAAAAAATGGCTAAAGATAAATACCGTTTATTATTAGAAGAATTTGTTTGCAAGTATAAGAAGCTTGATATTAGAAAGAGGGAGGCTATCTTTTCTCAAGATACAATCATATTTAGTTCAATGGTAAAAAAGCAGTCAATATTAACTAATAAATATGCTAATAAGCTTAAATCAATTTGTAATGAATAATTTGTTTAGGTGGTCGTTTAGAATGCTTAAAAACACCTTCCCAGTAGGTTCTAAGGGTGAAATTTAAACGAAACAAGGCTTATATATAGTAATACCTTAATATAACGTAAAGCTTAAAATAGAGCATTTAAAACGAATGGGGGAATAAATTGAAAGGATATATAATAAATATATATAACAATAATATTTTCTTTATTAATACAGGAGACAAATGAAGCTATTAATACTAAGTTCTTTGAATGATATTAAAGAGAAGTTTTTAAACAAGACTTTAATAGAGCATTTCATTAATCAATACAGTAAGAAGTTTGATATTAAGATATGCTCTAAGTTTGTAGAAGTGCGAAATATAATTGACCCCAAATATTTAGA
>Ga0075125_10000668_pt1 | contig 15522 bp, 15 predicted proteins | sample AntAceMetag02UKN_FD_69810 | JGI IMG/M metagenome (GOLD analysis project Ga0075125, IMG submission 69810) | Saline lake microbial communities from Ace Lake, Antarctica - Antarctic Ace Lake Metagenome 02UKN | ecosystem: Environmental > Aquatic > Non-marine Saline and Alkaline > Saline | place... | reverse complement strand
TCTAACAAATTCTCCTTGTGCTTGAAGGTAAACTTTATGCCAGAACCTGTCTTGTACTTCTTCCATTTCATTATCAACATATGGTGATGTTTCTAGAAGATTATCCCCTAAGATTGTACCAGTAACTTTTGCTTCATTTAACATACTTAAATTATCAGCAGATGAAACCGTATAATCAACAGTTATTGCACCGGCATCTGTTTTTTCTACACAAAAATTAACACTTGATACCGATACACCTAATCCTTTTTCAGAATAAGGATTCCATAAAGTAGATTTAATACTAATCTTAGAAATACGTTCTATATTAGCACCACCTAAGTATGCCGCATTGGAATAAGTGCCAACCGTTATAGTATCATCATCTTTTTTTGTAACCCTACCAGTAAAAGTAGTTAAATCATGAAGTGTTATTTTAACGAAGTCGTCATTAGATAAGTTATGTTGAAAAATCTCTAATTCGTCATTTTCAGCTCCACCTATATTAGATACATATAAAACAGCTTCATTAGTAGCTTCATCTGGAGTTATAAAGAATATATATCCGTGTTGATTACCACCTATTACCTGTTTATTATGACTTAAGACAATATCTGAAGCCCAAGTTGAGTCATCTTCTTCCCATGTTCCGAAATCTTCTTCCCATGTTTCACCACTAACCTGTTCGCAATACCCAAAAGTAAGAATGCAATCATCGTTATATGCCCAAGTATTATCCTTATAATTATAAACAAGAATTTTATCCGGATAACTATACGTATCATCAGCATCAATTTTAGGAAGAGTCCAATAAACTAGCTCAGCTTTGTAGTCTCTTATGCCGTGTATTCTTCTTATCTGATCACTATCATGAAGTATATTAAATATATCATCTGGTATTTGACTATCTATTCTAGATACATTTGCTCCATTACATTCATGTATACCAGTAAGCCCAATATTCAAAACAGCTTTATCAAATGGAACGCTTGAGAACGTAGCCTGTGAACCAAGTTCTGTATTTAATTTCTGCCATACAAAAGGTAATACCTGGTTACCTGTATAAGCTAAAGTCCATGTACTATTTTCGAAATAAACTATCAATCTATCTCTAATAAATTCAGCAGATACTATTTCTTCTTCTGTAGGTGCATCTATATATCCAGCTCCACCAGCATTAGCCTGATTAGGTTCTAACCAACCATATCCAGCTGCATCAATAGGACTACCATTCCAACTATATCTGACTCTGTTCTTATGAGATGTAGAAGCCGCTCCATCATACTCATATGTATTCAATAAAAGTAATCTATTCTTAAATGGTAAAATAATCTTTGCAGTTTGAACTATATGATCAGTTGCAGCACCAGCTGTTAGAAACTTTGGAAGAAAATTAGTCCAAGTAGCGCCATTATAATATCTCATTGGATCGGCTGTATTAAAATTAGTTGTAAATAAACACGTATCTTCAGGATCTATACCGTCCCAATTAGCAGACCAGAAATAATCATAATTATCACCTGTCCATACAGCAGTTCCTAGTCTTGACCAATAAGAACCTGTGTATGTATAAGCAAATCTAGTATCAAAAGCTATAGTAGTGTGATCATTCAAAGTACCAGCTTCATATCGAGTTATACCCATTACTGGTTCTGAATAATAAAACCAACAAATAGCTAAAGCCCCAGAAGCAACAATGTTTAAAACCTCTGTTCCTTCGTTAAAAGTATGTGTAGTGGATGCACCAGTAGTTAATAACACCTGATCTCCAGCGGCAACACTTTCAATTGTAAATATCTCTTCACCAATAGAAAATGTTTGTCCTACTTTAAATGTTGTTCCTGTAAGTACTGGATTAACAGTTAAGTCTCCACTTTCATCCGTAGTTCCAATATTGATTCTTAACCTCGATGATAATGGTTTTAATTTTTCAGTTGATGCACTTCCTGTATACGTAGAACCAAAACGTTTCTTTATTTTACCTCTAAATATATAGGCGTTATTTAACTCATCAAAAGCATCTTTTGGCTGCAAGAAAGGTGTTCCTGTTTTATATAGACCTGATTTAAAAGGCGCTATAAGAAACTTATCTTTTGCCATAATTAGATTCCTATAGCTAAATACGTAAACTCACACGTGTCTAAATCATTTTGATATCTTCTTGTTGCTACTACACCAAAAGTTGTTTTTCCACCATATGCTTGTAATCTTATATCTATATTCATATTAGCTGCGGCAGCTCCATATGGAGTTAATTGTACAGAATATACAGCTGTAGCGAATACAGGAGTTGTTGCAGCAACTGGATATGTTATAGTTGTTGCTCCGGTTGCAGTAGTTAATCCCCATTTCATTATTAATCCGCAAGGAAGACGACACCAACCAGTGGCTGCCAAAGTTGCAGATGTAAAATCAATCTCTGAACCATCACTTTCTTTTCTTAAATGTAAAGCTGAACCTAAAGCTCCAAGAGTAGAAACCTTAGAATAAACAGCTAATTCACTTGCAGCGGTAGTTGGAGCTGATGTTTGATCAGGAAAACTTGCCCATTTATGTTTTCCCTCTAAAGCACCATTAAAAGCACCGTGATTAGTTTCAAATGCAGTTTTTATCGCTCCGAAGTTATCCTTAATAGCGCTCTGTGATGCGTTTTTCCTGTCTGTAGCTTCTGGAATTCCACTTTGATATGCCATTAGAAGTCTCCTTTAAGATCATTGTTATAGCTACTAGTAAATATAGTAGCAACTCTTTTACTAGCATTTTGAACTATCTTACGACGATTAATCAAGGTTTCTTGATTATTAAACTCAGGAAGTAGTAATTGTACTGTATCCATATCTAATCTGTCTTGTAAGACTTTAATCGCTGCGCCATAGCTCACAAATTGCCACCACTCAGAAAGTTCTGGCATATCATCAGTCTCAGCCATTTCAGTTGGTCTTTGTAGTGCAATTACATCAATCCTATAAGTTGAATCCGGAACAGGCATTACGGTAAATTCATTTTCTACATAAAGAATAGCATTTGGTTTGTTTGGAGTATAAGGTAAAGTATTAAGCCAGATAGTTTCTCCATCTGCTGGTGCTACACTAAATGTAATATCATATACACCAGTAAGATAGATAATTGTGCTTGTTGCGCCTGTATCTCCTTCAAGATTACCAGCTCCATCATCAGTAACTAATAGTCTATCTCCGTTTGTATCTATTGATGTAGCAGATACATAATTTTGTAAAATTGGAACGTTAGATAAAGTTCCTGTGAAATTAGTAGTAACTCCATTACCTGTACCAATGCTAAGCTTAATTTGGGTTGCTGGGTAGTTATCATAGAATTCGTTTCTTGATTGGCTAAATGTAGCCTTTTCCCCAGCTATATACACTGGCGCCTGAACGTTTGTATATTTGTTCTTAAAATTATATAAAGGATTTGATATATCAGCTGATGTAGAGTATTTCTCTACATACGGTGTTGTATAGAATGTTAATACGGTCTTTAAGGTGTCTAGTTTTATGTGTGCTGGCATATCATAAAGTATGAAGTTGTTTATATAGTTATCTAAATCTGCATTAGATAGTTGCGAAGTAGACGGGTTTCTTGTTAACCGCCTTATCTTAGTTCTAATATTACTTAAAGTAGATAATGTAGCGTCTGACATTTGCCCGTCTCCTCAGTTTTCAGTTTACAATCTTAAATCTTTTCTACTGTGATTATTCTAGATTCTTCAGGTCTTATATTGTCTTCAATATCTTCAAAAAACCCTAAAGATTCAAAAGAATATCTTCTTTTTCTACGTCCTACTCTAACAACAGGTTTACCATTTTCATCTGATTGATATTCATGTATTGGATAACTTCCTGCTGAAGCTAAATGTTTAGCAACTCCACGTGGTAATTCGTAATCATTACCATCAATAAGAGAATAATTTCTTATTGGATCGCCCTTATATTTCTTATAAGAGAAAACTAAAGTTCCACCTGGAACTTCTTCAAAATTAAACTTACCACGTACCATTTCATTGTCTCTTGCTCTGAGTTGTTCTTTGTTTCTAATGTTTGAATTTTTATTCGTAATTGCCATATGGCCTCCTTATAAAATATAAGTTAATGACTGCCGCAGGGATTTAAGCCCTTAGGGTTTCAAACCCTTAGGGCTTAAATCCCTTAATTCCTCTTACTTCAAACTGATGGGCCTGGAAGAGGAACGAAACCAAACCCATCAGTTTCATAAGTATTACCTTATGTTATTCATCATCTATGCTTACAGCCTTAAAAGCTGTCCATTTAATAACATCGTTGTTACTACCACCGGGCCACGTTGTACCACCAGTAAGAATTACGCCAATAAATCCTTGATTAAAGAATTTACTTGGAGAAGTTTCACTTACTGTTGATTTTGCATCGCCAACTGGAACACAGCTAGGTATTTGGCAAGGAACATCAGTATAAACAGGAAACGTAAATGCTGTCATAGCGGTTGTGTCTACATCAACTGTAAACGTACCATCTGTAATAGCAGTAATGTTACCAGTTACACCATTAATTTGTGTCATGCCAGAATCAGCATCAACACTAAACTTAACTTGTTGTCCTATTGCATAACCATGATCAACTAATGTAGTTACAACTGCACTAGCAGCGGTTGAAATATTTGCAACATTTCTACCTGCAGGTGCGAATAAGCTGTAAATTTCAAGGTTAGGAGCTACATTTCTGTAAAAACCTGCACCAGCTATTATACCTGGAGCAGTTGCTAAAGTATTAGCTAACTCAAAACTCGTATTAGCTGAAAGTGAATCAATAGTAAAATCTAATCCGTTAAGATTACTTTGATCTGTGCTTATTAATCTAACGATAGATCCATTAGCAAGTCCAGTTGTATCGCCTGTAAGATATTCTGGTTTTGTGATGTTTGTTCCAGCAGTTGTTGCAACTGCAGCACCTAAAGCATAATCAGAAGAATCTACTAATTCTACTGCGGCTAAGGTTGTATCTACAGCAGCGGTGTGATCGCCAGCTGGGTGATATTCCATGAGAGCAGTTGTACCTAGAGCTCTATACCATGTATATCTATAGCCGTAGCCATTATTCGATGCAGCCCATTGTGTTACATTTTCTAAGACCATTTTATCCACGTCAGAACGGATCTTTAATGTTTTGTTAGTTCCGTCTGATGTGAATGAACCGGTTTGTATAATTGAATCGTAAGCCATTATTCACTCCTTATTAGTTTAGTAATGTGGATTTAAGATTTACAATCCAAGCATCATTGGTGATAACTGGAACTTCAGACATTTTCCAACCAACTGTTTGGTTGAGTTCCAATGGACCATCAAATCTACCATCGTGATAAATGAACTTAGATTTATAGTTGTCTAATTTAACGTTAGCGTAAGCTTCTTTACCACAAATAAAGGTGTTGTAAACATCAGCGCCTGCTCCTGAAGCATTAGCATTTACAGAACCTCTTGGAGATAAGAAGAATCTAACGTTATCAACAGCACCCCATTCAGATTCTTTAATATCTGTTTGAGAAGGATATTGGTGCGTACGTGTAAATCCATTAAGATTGCTTAAAGTTGAAGATAAATCTGAGTGGCACATTGCTCCGTATGTAGAAGAAACAGGTGCCGTTCCAAATTTATTAGAACCACCAATCATAGATCCCATTTTTCTTGCACTGTTAGACAATAAAGTCTTAACAACGTCTTGTATGTCAGATAATGCCATATTAGTAGGTGTATCGCCATTAGCTCCACCAACAGAAAAGAGGACTGTAGCCGTTGTAGCCAGCATTTGCCTAATCAATTGATCTTCTGTTTGTTTCATTGATTCACCAAGACGAATTGTTGCTTGGTTAACTACAGGAGATGCAGATGTAACAGGAAGTTGCTCGTTAATTTTTACGTATGTACCAAAAAAGCTGATTTGAGCGTCTATCCACACGCTTGACAAAAGCTGTCCTGGAGGCGTAATGCCCGTGTTTCCTAAAGGTACTGGACTAGTATCAAGAAGATTATATCTTTCCATTCTTATTACGTTACCGGATTTACCTTTAAGTGACTTTGGTGAAGAAAATAGGTTATGAATTAATGTTGGATCTTCTGTTGCCAGGAGCACAGAGTCGTAATATTTCTGTACTGGAATAGGCAAGCTTGTGATTGTGTTAATTGCCATGATAAGTTCCTTATATAAAATAAAACATAATTTACATAAGTCGGACGAAACTCTTGTACGGTCCTAGGCTCACGAGGCCGTGTGAGAAGAATCTCTACAGTGAATAGGAGGTTAACGACGCCTTATTACGTTAAATGCATTGTAGCATAAAAAAAAGTGCAAAAGAAAGAATAGCAAGAATAAAATCTATACATAAAAATAGGCCCAAGAATTGCTTCCTGAGCCTACAGAGAAAGGGTAGTACGTAAATAGTTCTTTTTATGAGTTAGCTCTTTCTTTAGCCAACTTAAGTATCGCTTTGCTTCGTTCTTGGTCATCCATTCCTACAAAGTCAGCAAAATCAGCAAGACCTTCAGAAGGAGTAGACGTTCTTGATTGAGCAGGTCTAGGTTTAGCCATATTCTTCTCAACTCTAGCTCTATCCTTAACATGATCATCCTTAACATAGATACCATACTTCTTTATAAGAGTGTATGCAGCCACTGCGCGCTGATAAAGCTCATCTGGATCAGAAGGTGCTCTGTTGATTATCTTTGCGAAGTTAGGGTCTCTTGCTTTAAGTGTGTCTATATTGTCTTCGTTGACAACTGCCTCAAGATCAGGGAATTCAGTTTTAAGCTTTACCTCTATAGATTTAGCCTTTATTTGGTTTTCTTGTGCATAGATTTTGTTTTGAAGATCTTTAAGCTCTCTACGAGTCTTAGACATATCATCTTCATAGACATCATCTTCTTCCGTATCGCTAGTTCTTGCGACTTCACTTTTACGCGATAAGTTAAAAGCCTTGATTTGTAAGGCAAGTTCATCACGCTCTTTCTCAGCTTGCTTTTTAGCTTGTCGTAAAGCTTTGAAATTAGCCTGCGTATTTCTTTGCTGTTCACTATCATTGTTAGAGTTATCAGTAGACACAGGTTTGGTAGATAAACCAGCTCCATCGGGTTGATCATCTCCATCAGCAACGCTATCACTACCGGAGTCAGTGCTATCACTATTAACGGTATCGTTAGATGAAACATCTGTTGTCTCCTCACTATTTAATTCTTCAGTATCAACACTTGTGTTGTCAACACTTGTGTTATCAACACTTGTGTTATCAACACTTGTGTTAACGTCATTATCTTCTATCATAAGTTCCTCTTATATATTTTAGAATTAAGTCTAAATCCTTTAAGGTGTAATTTACCTTCCATAAAATCTACTACATATGGCATAAGTTGATCATGAACGTGATTTAATGAATACTTATTAGAGTAGATACGTTCGCATATATCTTTTGATGGAATAACCCACAAAAACTTTAAGTTCTCCGTCTTAGGATTAAACGTATAAACCGTCTGATCATAAGCTGGAGTTGGACAAGTAACACGAGTTATAAAATAATTGCGTAATACCTTTATCATCAAGCGCTCACGCTTCATAAGCACAACTACAAAGTATTCCTTTGCATCCGGATGTCTTTTCTTACCCAAAATAGCGGCCTTTTCAAGATTATCCATATAATCCTTGTTGAACTCTTGCTGTAACTCACGAAGCTCTACCGTTTCATGCTTTTTATTTTGTGCATCTACGTAGAGCTTCCCAATTGGAGCATACCCATCCTTAATATCAGGCTTAACACCAGTGTTAACAGACATTATTTAGACTTCCGTACACGTGTTTTCTTATTAGACTTGCCCATTATCTTATTAAAGACCTCACGTCCTTTACCTTTTGGTCGCATGCAATTCATAGATTCCTCCTTATCAATATAACGAATACCTTATAACTGGATAATTAAATCCAACATGAGTCGTACTACTTAACACTTCTACACTACAAAGCGGCTTTATTGTTCCAAGCTCTTTGGAACACCCTAAAAAGAGAAGAAGAATACATAATAAAAACAATATCTTTATTAAATGATTTGCATATCTAATCTTCTTAGGCGTATCTTTTCCCGAGTTGAAAATAATATCACGCTCCCTTAAAAACCGTATCTTCTTATTAAAAAAAAATCTAATGAATAAAAACATATTCTTAATGCTTAATAACATTTTCTTATAATTCATTATTGACCTCCTGGGCCTGCAGGTCCTGACCCATCTCTAGGTCCACCTTGTGAACCCATAGGTTGTGAACCCGAGGGTTGTGAACCCGAGGGTTGTTGGGGTGCATTTTGCATCATACTTTTTTGTGTAGGAACATTAGGAACGTCCTTAGTTGCTCCTTTGTTTATAGCTGAACCAATTGCTTCTACCTTACTATTTCCTGCATCGCCAACTACCTGTGAAAGTTGAATGAGTTTAGACAGTTGGTTAAGATCGATGTCGTCTATCTCTTGCATTGTTTTAACAAGGTTAAGGAGCGCTTGTGTCTTATCTTTTTCTGATTCGTTTTGTCGTTCTTCCATTAAGCCAATATTGGAGAAGACTCTAGAATCTCTTTCCTTAGCCAATGATAGATCGGATTCAACTTTAGCATTAGCAAGGTTTGCTTGTGCTTCTTGTAATCTTTGTTGAAATTCTTCTTGTTTCTGTTGTTGTTGTTGTGCTTGTTCTTGTGATTTTTGTATAGCTTCAGTAAGTTTACCTTTGTTCTGAAGAGTAGCAGCTTCAATAATTGTTTCATCAGGAATAGGAATACCAATTTCCTTTAAGTGTAATAACTGCGCGAATTCAGCTTGACGCTGTGTAGCAGTGTCAAATCCAGCCTCAATAGCTGCATCGTACTTACCAAAGGCCCTATTGTAGAATTGTTCAGTTGGTTCTTCTTCTATAATTCTCTTAACCTTACCTGGTGTGTAGTTAGCCTGAATAGCTTCAAGCATTACAGAACCTAACAACTTTTGTGCACGATCTAGGTTGTCGAAAAGAGGTTGTAATACTACCTTACCAGACTCAGTTCTTAACATTGAATGAAAACCGGAAATGTCTTTTGCTTCGTTACCAACCATTTCTTCATTTGCACCAGAAATTTCCATTATCTCTTTTGCATACTGTTCTGAAAACTGCAACATAGATGGTGGTATTTGACCAGGCTGTATTGGTACAACATCTGTCATCTGTGCAGTTGTCTTTAAAGCAATTCCCTTACCCTGTCCAGACATAAAGACATCGTCTGGATTAACTAATGCATTTTCTTTATAAATGTAACCAGAATTAACCTGAGAAGAAAGAATGTCATCTTCTATAGCTTTACGCCTATTATATAAGAACTGTGCGTCACGTAGACCTCTCACTACTCCCTGGACTCTCATTGAATATGATTGCAAAGATGGTCTAAAGTACCCTAGTACCGGAATGAAGGGATAGCGATCTATGCCTAGTGGATTTTCACCATCGTACATAAGTGAACCGTTTACAAGAATAGCCAATTTAACGGTTTGTACCATTTGATCATCTACGGTTAGGTCTGGATATAAACGTAAGAATTCAGCTAGCTCTTGTTCGCCTACTTCTGTTTCATTTCTCCATTCCATTGTTTCACCAGTAGTGGTGTCTATTAATAGTTTTTGTTTACGTGAGTCTAAGTAGTAGAACTCGTCATAAGACATTAGGTTCTTACGATTACGATCATTAGTTTCCGGCATAAAACCAAATTTATCATCTGCAAACATTAAGGAGAGTGATTCTATCTCACCCTTATTGTCCGGCATTAAAGATTTAACTTGATTTTTGGTTAAGTAAGAACGTTTCCAAATATTATTACAATCAGAAAGATCTGTTCGCTTAAAAAATGGGTCTATAAGAAATGTGTTATAAGCACAATTATCTACTTTTAATGAACCTGAAACTGGGTCTGTTCTATAATCGTTCCAGACTTGTAATAAGCTCATGCCTGATATTATAGCGCCGTTAAAGGCATCTGATACTGTTTCAAGGACTTGTTGCTTACGGTTTATATGGCTCATGATTTTTGAGTACTGATCTGCTGTTTCCTGATCACCATTTTCTACTGGTACAACGATTGTTGCATTTCTATTACGTGATTGAAATCCAGATATCATGTTAGTTATACGTCTGATTCTATTAAAACTAAATTGCTTCCTAAAAGCAGAAGGAATTTCAGGGTGGAGCTCAAAGTATACATCTTGATCACCAGCTTCAAATCTAGCGTCTATAGAAGCTTCACTCCAGTAATCTAAATTAGGAGCGCTTGCTGTTATATAGAAGTCCTCCATAGTTTTCTTTATATGTTCACCTTTTTCAGAATAAAACTGTGGTGCATCCTTAGGAAACACGCGCTTTGGAAATATTGCCATTACTACTCCATGAAATTAAAATCTTAAACTTTTTAATGTTATTATATATAAATAAATAGAGAACACAGTTACAATAAAAACAAAAAAATTCTCCCTATTAAATAGAGGCTTACCAACCAAACAAAAACAAATAACTAAAAGAATAACTTCTAAAAGAGATAATATTTTAATTATTCTAACATCATTGCAATTGTATCTATCCTTCATATTCTTCCTTACTTTTATCTAAACATAAGCGGCATATTACCATTACTACCATTTACAGCCCTATTATACCTATCATTAAGCGCTTCTGGTGACGTTCCAGTTGCTACCATTGGTAATGTAACAGCAAGCATTCTAAATGCGTCTACAGCATGCGAATTCGAAACTAAGTATCCGTTAATATAATAACAATGATCATCCTCAACTGTTAGGTCGTAAACCTCTTTTGGTGTATTTAGTGAAACAGACTGCACACTTTTTACAACATGTTTGCGTCTTAGCATATTTATCACATTTAAACTCTTTGCCACAAATAATACAATTTCTTGCTTCAAAGTCCTTGCGCGATTTAGTCCTTTGTCTTTGCTTACACGAATTTGAACAGTACATTTGCCATGCTTGTTTAGCTGCATATTCCTTATTACAGAATTCACATATTTTTTTATATTTAATACCCATGACAGCAGGCAGTGTTTTTTTTGCATGTTCTCTATGCCACGCCCTACCTTCTTCGCTTCTGTGCCATTCTTTTGCTTTGTCTGATTGTTTTCTGAGATTGTCCTTACACCCTTGAGACTGACTCCATGAACCTGGCCTTGTAGCATGCAATCTTCCGTGTTCTTTCGCTGCGACACACCTGAGATTATCGATATCGTTGTTTCGCGAATTCCCGTCAACATGATGAATAACGTATCCTTCAGGAATTTCACCTTTATATCTTTCCCAAATATGCCTTTGTAGTGTTGTGTGTCCATATTTATTGATCTTATCCCTATTATGTGTTTTACCTGCATAGGCGGTTCCATCGTCTTTTTTACCGTGTTTTCCCATGTAGTATTTTGTGGCATTCCATCTATAAATATATCCATTAAACATGACCGACGATTCGTCTTCTGAGATGAGATAATCTTCTTGAATCCTTTTATACCTTGTTCCTTTGTATAAAATCCAGATATCTTTTTCCATAAATAACTCCTAAATTTACTATACGGTTCTAATATGTCTCCATACCTTAACGTATTAGCATAAGTAAATCTATCAATGGTAAATATCTCATGTCCAGCTGTAGTTATAATTTCAGAAAATCCAGTCTTTATTTTAACTAACTTAGAAGTTTTTCTTTTAAATTTCTTCAATACTTTTCTGATGCCTAAAGGAGTGATAACCTCATCACCAATCTTAATGTCTTTGATAGGAACTTCGCCATTCGGGGTAAGTACTTTTTGGTCACCAGTAAAGCATTCAGGGCCGTGGAAAAAAGTATTCTTATACATCTGTCTTCTATCATCCCATTCATACCTGTAAAGGTTAAAGTTCTTAATAAGTTCACTACATTTATCCTTATCAATATAGCACTTAGCCAAAGCAACTTTAGATGCTTCAATTCCATCTTGTATTGGTAACTTAGGTGCTACTATAAAGTCTACACCTAGAGTAGCTGCCATTTCTATTCTAGATACCCCAGTTGAGAATGAATGGTTTGCCATATCATGAGGTGCAATGTGTTTACCGTACTTATATGGTTTAGTATCTAAATACTTTATGTAATGATCTAATGAATGCTGATTGTTTTCATAATAATCAATAATATGTATTACGGTTCCTATAACCTGAAAAAATACCAGGGCTGTAGAATCCGCATATCCAATGTCCCATGCTGTATTTACAGGAAACGACCTCTCCCATGGTACTGTTGAAAGCTTATTATTAAGAGCTAGTTCGTTCAATATCTTCGCAAATACAGCTCCAGACACACCTCTATCAAAGCTACAATAGTATTCTTGTTGGAACATATCTTCTGACATTTGAGCACGTTCTTGTGCAAGTGATAAGTCATCTATGTGCATTGTTTCTTCTATCGTTTTCCTATAACAGAACCAATCATCTGAATATTTAGCTAATTGATATAAGTCATAGAAGTGGTTCTTCCCAAAAGTTGTAGATATCATGATAGCAATACCTTTGTTGGCTGCTAAAATAGGCCTAATTGTCTGATATGCCATTGGATTCTGGTATGCATACTCTGAAAAAATGACCATAAATGGATTAGTACCACGAAGTCTATCGTATTCTGTTGACCCCATGAATTGTATTACACTAGAGTTGATAAAAGTAATCTTCATCTCAGAAGAGTTCTTCTTACAAATTTGATCAGGAAAGAAATCAAGCATCCTCTTGCCATCTATAGTTATAGCATCCCAGATGGCTTTTCGGGCGTTTGAATATGTAGGAAATATGTAAAATATGGTGCACGTTTTCTTCAAGGCTTGTCTCAATGCTATTTGTAAGCATAAAAAATCTTTCCCTGCGCGACGGGGCAAGAGAACTACAGCTCTTCTATACCCATCATTCTCTATCGCTCTTATAATGGGTATTTGGTAAGACCTAAAAGAGACGGAATTGAGTTTTAACCTAGTTTCTACGTTCCTAGTAAGATCTACCTTGGAAGTTTTAAGCATATTACACTACCTCTAGTTTAAACGTCTTAAAGCCAATATCTGGGTAGAACATAGGGTTATAGTTTTTAATTTCATTACCAGCCTTTATTATCCTTTGACGGCCAAGATTGGCTATAGTTCCAAAGTTATAATTAGAAAGATCTTTTTCTGGGCTCTGAATCATTATAAATTTATTAGTTGAAGAGTTTTCGTAATTTGATTTCATTACGGCATGTGCTGTAGTACAAGAGCCTGCAAATATATCTAATATAATATCGTTATCTTTTGTAGATTGTTCTATTAAGCATTGCATCAAAGATACAGGCTTTGTATAAGAAAATGCTCGTAAACCCAATAACTTCTTTATGGTCCTAGTCCCTTCTGCATTAATACCAATACCCTTAAGAATAGATATCATTGGAGAATACAATGTTTTAGCCTTAGATTTAAATATTTTTAGATATGGCTCTCCATTTTCTGGAAATATAACCTCTTTGTTTTTTATTTTTCTATCCATAGTAGATTTTATCCAACGCCAAATATTATTAGGATTCCCTTTAAAAACTTTTCCAGTATCTGGATTTATAAAATCATAACATTGGTTAGGACGTGATTTACTAGTTAAAGATATAGTGCATTTACATCTAACCCAAACACCTCTTGGATCATTGTCAGGATTAGAATATTTTTTAAAAGTTCTCTTAGTACCAAGTAATTTAGCTTTTTTCTTTTCGTAACAAAGAATGTATTCATGGTCTGAAGATATCCCAGTAGTGCTTACCCCCGCTGGAGTCCTTCTTCGCCAAATAAGAGTTGCCATAAAATGAGAAGGATAAAATATTTCGTTACATATTAGCTTGAGTACAGCGAGCTGCTTTTCAGAAATAGAAATAAACATAATACCATCAGATCTTAACAAGTTACGAACTAGTACTAAGCGGCTATACATAAAGCTTAGCCACTCGCTCTGTGGCATCTTATCATTATAATTGGAGTTTACGTTTACATTATAAGGTGGGTCTAAGTAAATCATCTTTATTTTATTGGTGTATTCTTTTTGAAGCAATTTAAGTGCGTCTAAGTTATCACCTTCAATAAAGATATTATTAGTTGTATCCCAATTAACACTTTCTTCCTTGCATGGAATCATCTTGTAATTGGTTTTCATCTTAGCTTCTGCCTTATTCTTACCTATCCAGTTTAGTTCATTCTCTCCTAAAGTTAATGCCATTCTACTCTACCGGCTTTAAAATATCTTTGACCATAGCTTTAAAATCGTCTTTTGTAACGGTTGGAGCATCAGACATTGCCTTAAGTTTAGCTAGGCTTATTTCTCGTCCACTCCATTGATCAGAATAAAAGCCTTGCATGTGTTTAAATGCTACACCATCTGGGCTTGCTCTAAGTGCTTCACGCTCTCTATTTGCAGCTATAATTTGAAAAGTTATATCTCTTGCTTGCTCTAACTTTGGACATCTATCTACCCAGTTTTTAAGACTGTTAAAAGCAATCTCCTGAAGGTTAAGAAATTCGAAGAAGTTGTATCTTTCTGGTGTATGATTAGCCCATAAAATCATAATTGCTGCAATATACTCTAGAACATGGCTTTTATACTCACCTTCTCCCTCACATAGGAATACATTTCTGAACTTTTTGTTAAAATCAGGGTACTTTGTGAATTGCTTTAAAGGTTTTGCTTTTGGTATGTTAGGTTGGACTCTTTTCACTTTTCTGACAAAAGTATTAGAAATACTCGTGTTATTTTTTTTAACACGAGTATTTTTAATACGAGTATTTTTAATACGAGTATTTTTAACAAGATTATTTTGAACATGTGTATTAACTGCCATCATTCCTCACTCACTAAAAGTTATATTTTCTTTTAACTTCTAACATCTTTTCTAAAAGATCCTTATTCTTTTTTATACTGCGATTTATCTTAACATAAAGTCTTGGATATATGTTAGGGTTTAGGCCTTCGATCTTTTTTTCTAGTTTTTCGATGTTCTTAAGAGCTCTTTTTTCTTTAAACTTTGTACGATAGCGCAAGTTTCTTACATACACCAGCTGTTGTAACGGTGTTCTATCTTCTGGTCTTATAGTTACAAAATGACCAGGTTGCCCTCTCATTGTTCCATAACGAGCTACATCTTCAGGTGTAGGCTTATCTTTTAAATCAATACCAAGTTCATTATCCGTTAGTTCATATGGATAATCTGGTACTTTTTGGCCTGACTTCTGTTTTGTTCTAATTATGTTTTCCGACACGAGTGTCTTTGACGCTAGCGTCTTTGGATAAGATTGGCCTTTCATAGAATAACACCAAGCTACTTGCTCCGGTGTAGGCTTTTCTTCGATTTGAGGTTTGTTTGTTTTTTTTAGAGCTTCTAGATAAGCAATGAATTCTCTCCTTGTCATTCTCTCCACAACATACTCCTTAACACGAAAGTTATTCAGCAGGTTCTATAATTATCTCCGTCCTAGG
>Ga0075125_10000665_pt1 | contig 15558 bp, 25 predicted proteins | sample AntAceMetag02UKN_FD_69810 | JGI IMG/M metagenome (GOLD analysis project Ga0075125, IMG submission 69810) | Saline lake microbial communities from Ace Lake, Antarctica - Antarctic Ace Lake Metagenome 02UKN | ecosystem: Environmental > Aquatic > Non-marine Saline and Alkaline > Saline | place... | reverse complement strand
TATACACCCTGAAAGTCCTGCACTGAGGAATCATTTAATAATTCTTGAATATCTAATGCTCTCTGCCAGTGAATTTTGGCCATGTTCTCTGCTTCAATTCCATCGGTATATCCTGAAGGATCATAGAATATCGCGCTAACTGCTGCCATTCTTCCCAGGTATTCTGTAAAAATAGATTTATAGTTTGCTGTTAAACTTGCCCAGTTTGTCACAAAATCATATTTTATTAAAGTTGCCAAATATGACTCACCTGTTGAAACAAAAAAATCGCTTGCGTCTGCCGTTACTCCTGCGCTTACATTTGCTCCATAATAGAAATCTAACTCTGCTTCTGTTATTGTTGTTCGTGTATATGCCATGGTTTTTTTAGTAAATGTAAATATTTAAACTTTTGTCTTTCATGCAATGGGCTAATCTTTTCAATGCTTCCCAAATATGATTATAATTTCCATAAACTTTTAAGACTCCGTCGCTTTCGTCACATTGCATACTTCTTAAACTCTGTCTTATTCTTGGATCATCGAATAGTTGAATTTTTCCTTGTTCCATCAATACCTTTAAAAAAATCGACATCTCTACTCCTAGAAGTGGGACTTTTCTATTATTATCTTTGCTACCTTCTTTGTCAATTTCTCTTCTTGCGTTATTCAATCCAACGATTTTATTTTTTGTTTGTTGATCTTCAAAAAGGATATCATAAATTCCAACTCCTAGTCCTCCATCATCTGTGTACATCTTTTGGTGATTTATTATTTTATCTTTATCAATCATTAATCTTGCTGTGTCCGTGATTCTTTGAGGTTGTGGAATTGTCAAATCAAATTGTCTGATTCTTTTTCTATTTATTCGATCCCCAGAAATTAAGATTATTTCATCTCCTCCCATTCTTGCTAAGTCTGATCCCTGAAACTTATCTCCTACTGGTTGATACGTCTTTTTTTCTGGGTATGGTATTGTTAGAATTTCATCAATTAAATCATCTTCAATAAATCTTCTAATTCCTCCGACGAAAAGTCCTAAGTATTCTTGTTGGAATTGGAGTTTTGTCATCCTCTCTTCTTCATCTTTTAGAAAAAGCAACATGTTCGTTTTTTGTGGCTCTGCTCTTTTCTCTGCAACTTCTTTTGTCGATATATGAAAGCTTTGAAACTTTTTATCCTCAAAACACCTATGGAAGTAATTATTTATTCCGAATGGTGTGCTTAAGAGGTTAATTGTCCCTCCTGTTGTTGCTAACATGGGTGTTACAGCCGCCCAGACTTCTTCTGGGATGAATGCGGCCTCATCTGCGTACAATTCATCAATAGTATAGCCTCTTATCCCATAGCCCGAGTCTCCCGTAGGAAGTGATCTTATAATTGACCCATTCTTTAATTTTAATTCATGTTTAAGTGGTTTGTCTTTTCCTGTTCGGATTTCTCCTCTATGGTTAAGGTGGATCCATGATAAGACCTTTTCAAATAATAAAAGGCTTTGTCTGTCGGTTGATGCAATAATCATTATGCTTTTCTTGCTTTCTAGGGCTGACTTCCCGGCTTTCTCGGATATGATTGTAGACTTTCCGACTTGTCGGCCTGCGCAGATGCACATATTGCCTTTCAGGCTCAAGACCTTCTCTTGCCATTCGTCTAATTTGATTTCCATATACTTGTTGGTTTATTTCCATATTTAAAAATTTTGTGTGGAGTTCTGAAATTGAATTGAAATAAATATTTCAAGACTCGCTTATTTATGTTCTTTATTATGGCAATCAACACATAATACCTCTAGTTTGTCTGGATCACATAATAACTTATCTGTTATTAAATCTATTATCTCTTGCCAACAATTAATTCCTTCCTTATGATGAACATTGAGTTTAACTTCTCTACCTTTGGCTTGTGATTGTTTAATGCCACATCTATTACAACAATAAGAAGTTTTCTTTAATGCTTCACTTCTTTCATTAGAACTGACGAACATTTGTCTTAATATCCCCTTTATTCTTGCCCTAGGAGTTCTCATTGTGCTTCATCCTCTACTTTTCGATCATTTTTCTCCATATCTCCTTGCCTAGTGAATGTTTTAACCTTATTAATCTCTTTAATCTCTTCTTTAGGGGCCCCAACTGATTTAATAAATGCTTTCATCTCTAAATTAATTGCTTCTTCTTCTTCTTTAAGTAGAATTTGTTGTGTATTTACTTGTTTTGCTCTTTGAATTAGTCTTTGCTTCTTAAAATTGGGAGTTTCATGGAAGTGATTAATCAATAAATCATTAATTAGTCCCGAAACATTTGATTCTTCTTTTAATAAATCAATTAATTCTTCATCAATACAAATCATTTTGTTTTGTTTTACCATCAGATTTCTAGTTTAACCAAGTATTTAAATCTTTGTATATATATATATAAATATTTATTTAAGTAAGTAAGTAAGTAAGTAATAGAAAGAATGTCCTATATTCTTTAATACATACATTTATACATATCTTTATATACCCCTCCATCTTTACTATTGCAATTAAATGGAGGACACACAAATGAAAGTAACAACATCAATGACTTTAGATTTAGATATTGCTCAACGTTTAGATAAAGAAGAAAATAAATCAGCTTTATTATCTAAGTTATTAAAACAACATTATCTTTTAGATCAATTAGAAGATAAGATGAATGATTCAGAATAACCCCCATTTTAACTATTTGGGGGGGTGGTGGTGGTTTGGGGGGTGGGGCTTAAGCGAGCGCGCGTAGCAAGTCGAGTCTAAGCTTGTGGATATTGAGTAAAAGTTCCATAGGAAATAGGGGGGTGTCTCAGCATATCAGTTTCCAGTGGAGAATAGTTATTCGGTGAGCCGAATGCTATGCAAGGCTCTCCAACCTAACTAATAGGGGGGGGTGGGAGCTTAAGTAGTTAGCCCGTTTCAGCTAGTGGGCTAGATAGTTATGCTCTCAAGGGGCTAGGCTAGCTCAAGGCGAGCTAGATAAGAAAAGGCTAGCTTTAGCTAGCTATTAGCTTATTCCTGCATGAGAAGGTAGGCTGTTGATGAGCGAGCTTGCGAGCGAGTTATATAGAAATCTTCGGATTTCTAAAGCAACCTAACTTATTAAAGCTGTTGGTTCTATGGCTAGATGCGAGAGCAGGAGCGATCACCCCCGCACTCAAACTAATTGCGCAACAATGCTTTCTTTTCTTTCCTTCTCTTTTGAGCCAGCTTATCTCTACAACTGCCACGACTACAATAGCCTGTTTTGTTGTTTGATCTATTCAATGGCCTTTTGCAATTTATACATTTTCTACACATGAGTATGATTTATGATTTTGCTTTATGTAGTCCAGCGTTGTAGCCAACTCTAAAAGCCATAGTCTCTAGTCTTGTTGGCTTTCTGTCGTTAAGTTGTTTAAACTTATCTTTCCACTGTTCTATGTATTGTTTCTTTTCCATGAGTATGAAAAGGGAGATGCTACGTAGACTTACTCTCCCAATTTGGACTTAGGTCTAACGCGATTGGTTTCCCATAGTTAGTGACCTTATCCAATGCCCCAGACATCCTTTAACAGATATAAGGGGCTTATAACCCTCCAAACATGAGGGCAAAATAATAATAAAGTATAACGACTATTAACTGATTTAACTAAATGCTGATTCTGCTTGTTTAACTAATTCGATTGCTTTAGCCATGATTGCCTTTTCGTCTAAATTTCCTTTAACTTCTGCTCTTGTTAATGCTTCGTGCATTCCTAAAAAGATATCTTTAGAATAGCTTGTGTACATAGTTGCTGTTGTGTTTTTAGTCTTAACTGCAACTGGTAAACTTGTGTTTATTGCTGGGTTTTTATTTATACTTTCTTTATATAAATTCTGTATTGAATATTGTGGCTTTCCATTGTATTCACTTTCTCGGACTTCTACTTCAGCACTACTGCCCGCTGGCAATAATTTAAGTTGTTTGTTCACATCACTTTCAAAACACGACATCCAACCTAAATTAGTCGAATACCTTGTATAGTCTTGTCCATTCTTAGAGGTTTTATCCTCATGACTATCGATAGTTATTTTCATTGTTTTATTTGTCATTTTCGCTCTTACCTCCCTTGTAATTCTTTTTTCTAATCTTCGCTAGGCGTAGTATAAAGTCTTCCCAACTAGAGCACTTCCCTAATATTTGGTTTGACTCTTTCATGTTTGTTAATTTTTTGAAGTCTTTATCTTCAAAAGTTATTCTTACTTGTCTCATTTTTTCACTCCTATTTTAAAACGCTTATCCCATTCTTCTTTAGTTACTTCTTTATTAAATATCCAATACTTAGATTTATCTTTCTTGTTTAGCTTTAGATTAATACACATAAATCCATTAACAAAATTTTTACAGAAGTTACAGAAGTTACAGGAGTCACAGGAGTCACAGAAGTTACAGAATTTACAGGAGTTACAGGAGTAACAGAATTTACAGGAGTAATTCATATTAATTCCTCCACTATTATAGGTTCGCAATGTTCCCCACAACTAGAACATACATCACTATCATCGCCAACAAAAGCTGTGCAACAATTAGAATATTTTGTTTTGTTTTCCATATAATACACACGCACACACACTATATAAATGTATCGTTTATGTCGCTGCACCTAATCTGTCAGAAGTATAATTTACTATTGCACCCTCGACGACAAATTCTCCAGTTATTTCGCTTGCTGTTGCATCCACTCTTCTTATCCTTATTCCAACAGATTTGCCCGCTGTTAATCCTGCTGCCGAAGCGTCTAGGGTAAAACAAACTATGTAAGATGTATATTGTGCATCTGTGCCAGTTGTTGTTTCTGTTGTATAGTCTACCGTCGTTGCTGGGACTACTTCATTTGTTATTGGGTCGTAAGTGTTTACGCTACATTGTAATTTAAATTTTTTATCTGTGTTTGCTGTGTCAATCCAACCTGCTACACAAAAAACGGGGTCACTCACTCCATCCCAATCTGTTGGAATACATGAACAGGTATACAATTCTTCATCATCTGCACTATATATTGGTAAGCTCCAACCAAAGAATATCCCACGATTCACTAAGGTCGGTTTTCCTTGTCCTGTAATTCTTGAATAATTGAAAAGAAAAGTTTTGCTTCTTGTAACTTTGGCTGTTCCATGTAAATTAATTTCTCCATCACTTTTAAACTCTGCATAGTTTGTGGTTCCACCATCTCCGAGGTTTGTTGTTCCTTTAATTGCAACTTCTGCCGTATCTATTTTAAATATTTCTGTTGCGCTTTCAGCTTGATATATTTTAAATGTGTTTCCGTCGTCGAAATCGTTTTCTATTCTCCATTTTAAATCTTCATTGTTTTTTAAATAAATTCTTGTGTCTCCATTAACTCCTGCTCCACCTGCGTCCATTATTATCGTTGCATTGTCGTTGTCACTTTCTATTTTTATAATACTTTCTTCTGTTAATTCATAAATATGTAGTTGATTATCTGGGCTATCTGTTCCCATTCCAACTTTTCCGTCTGTTTTTAAATAAAGTTGTCCTGAGTTTCCATGTGTATAAATATTGATTGGTCTGTTTGTTCCTGTTCCTGCTGTGACCGTTTTAATAGTATATTGTGAGTTAGTAGAGTCCCACCCAAAAGCCATTAATTCTACGTTGTCAAAAACATCAAAATCTAAAACTCCTCCAATAACAAAATCTATGTCGTCGGTGCCATCTCCATCAATAGCCCCTAATCCCATAATAACATTTGATCCTTGTGTTTGTTTTACGATAGCCAAAGCGTCGCTTCTCACAGAGATGTCGAAAGGATCTATTTTTAATTTCTTTGTGTTTGTTATTGTTGATATACCCGATTTGTTTGGTAAAAACATCTCAGAAGCTATTGGGTTTTTTGGTTCAAACTTTTGTGTCTTTTGATTTCTTATAATAGAATTAGCTGAAGGTGGTCGTGGCATTATAATAACACCCGATTTCTCTGTAAGACTTTTGTTGAGGTTTCTGGTGTCATGTTTGTTTTGTTTCCTGTTTGCGTTGTTGTCCCTGCAATCAAACCTTCTTCGATAGGCCAATTTGTTCTTAATTCTTTTTCTCCTTTAGTGTTTGCCATAGAAATCTTATAAGTTTAAACTTAATAAATCTTACGCTGCTTTAACAACCATGCCGTAACCCATGCCACCGCTTGCTGTTATGTTAATTTTGTCTGCTACTACTGGAATGCCCGTCGCAAATCCCATCTTTGAACTGAATGGAGAATAACCATTTATTATTATTGTTCCTGCTCCTACGTTTGTTCCGTTATATCCTCCTGTAAAATCTACTAATCCAAATTTCCAATCCCATTCTGCTATTTTTCCGTCAACGTCTCTTCCTTGGAAGTCTTGTTTTATTTGAGCATCTGTTAAAGCTGTGTCCCAATATACTACGGGGCCTATTGCTCCTGTAAATTCTTGAGTTACCGTGTCATTTCCTACTTTGTTTGCCGCTCCAATTCTTCCTGAGTCAATTCCCCCTGTTGTTCCAAACCATGCTGCCAAATTAGTCGCCGTAGAGTTAGTTTGAGCTACTCTTTCACCATTTACGTACAATATTGGCACTCCGCCTTGAACTATCGCCACGTGGATCCATGAATGAAGTTGGTCTAATATTGGATCGTCAGAAGTTACTACAAATTGAACGGTTGTGTTGTCTGTGCAACGTGCTACTAATTTTCCACTTTCAATATTTAACTCAATAAATTCAACTACGTTTTTATCTCCGCATCCTATAATTGTATAATCATCTAATCCTGCAAGATTAACCCATGCTGAAAATGTCCCCTTTGTATCTCCTGCCAATACTTGAGCCGCTGCAAAATCATCTACTTGAATATAGTCGTCTGAATCTCCTCCTAAGCATCTAATGGCATTTTTTCTTGGGCTTAAGCTTCCTGAAACATTATAAATATCCGTAGTTGCCATTATGCTGCCACGGTTCCTGTGTTATTAATAACACCTTTAGCGATTAGGTCTCTTATTAAAGTTGCAAGAACATCGCTAGTCACTCCTAGAGTTACGGTGTTTGCGTCAAAAGTATAATCTTCTGTAAAATTAGTTATCTCGAATTTAGTTTGACGTAAACTCTTTTCGTTGTCTGTCATTATTTCTTCTCCTTTGCCTTGACTTCTTTAACTTCTTTTTTAACTTCTTCTTTAATTTCTAGTTCTGGGTTTCTCAATAATAAGGCATCTGCGTTCTCTTTTGCTCTTGCTCTAATTGTTTGTGTTTTAGTCATGCCAGAATTTAAATGTGGTAAAGCATTATAATTATTTTCAATGTCTCTAAAATTCTTGTATGCTCTCTCTCTATTTTCCTTTGTCATCGGACTATCCTATTGTGTCGGATATAACGTGCACAGCGTTTGGATCATGCAAGATGCACTCTCCTTCTTCTGCTATCCTTATTTTAGTTCCTATAAGTGGCTCTACAATTTTCACAGCTGTTAAACCTAAAAAGGATTTCCATGTTGCTGCTCGGTTTGGTACCCATTGAATTACATAATCAGTAGTGAATATTTCATCTACTAAAACATTACATCCTAAGATTTCCATAACTACACCAGTTCTTATTTTCTCACTTGAGAAGCTTGGAATACTTGAGCCTTTAACATCAATTAAATAAGACATTAAGAATTTATGTTCGATTGAGTTCATTCCTAACATTGAACCCTCTGGGTTATATCCTTGTGCCCTCATTTTTTGTTTTCCGTTAAGTATATCTAAAACTGGGTTTGCTGTTCCTGTTTGGTCCCATCCATCTGTTGACGCTGTTGTCTGAACTGTTATTGCTCCATTTGTTAATGGTACTGTCGGAGTTGCTGCTGCTGCATTTGTTAATATTTGATAAATTCTCAAACCTATTTTTCTTTGAACTGCGATTGTTAAGTCTCGAACATTTGTGCTTAATATATCTACATCATTATCTTTTATATCTTCCATTGAAATCATTGGCGATTCTACCATAAATTTCTTAACATAAGAAGTGTTTCTTGTCCAACTTTGTTCTGCCACGAATGGCCTTGCGTTGCTTGCTGTGTTAGTCATAACCGAAACTGCTGTGTCATCAGTTGTAGATGTGTCTAAGAATCCTGATGTTTTTTGATACCATCTTATTTCTCGAGCTTTTGTAGAAGCATTTGAAATGTATTGCTTTAAAACATTTGGGAATAGTTCACCGAAGCCTTTTGCCAATTTATCAATATCAATTCCACGAATATCTGCTTGTCCGCTTGCATCTGCCATTATGCGATCGCTCCGCTTCCGCCTGGATTAAGCCTAAATAAGAAAGTTTGATTAACTCCTGATGGAGCTTCTAAAGCATATCCTAATTGTGCTGCTCCAGTTTTTCCAGTTGTAGTTTTTAATAAATTTGGCGTTCCGTCAGTCATTAAACCTATGCCTATTGCAACTGCTGCTCCTGCAACTCCTTTGAATATTCCACCCATATAAACTGCGATCATAGTCTTACCATCATTTGCAATTTTTTCTTCTGCTGCAATTCCTGCAACCATATCACCTTGACCGCTTGTAATAATAGCTGTCATTGATTCTGTTAATTTAAGAATAGCTCCTTTTTCAATGCCTGTTCCGTCGGCACATTTAAACATAACTGGTAATTCTGTCTCCACCATTAATGTTGTTTCGTTTGCCATATTCTACATATAATAATAATCTTTATAAATCTTTTGTTTTATTAATAGAAAAATAAAATGTAGCGGGTACATGTACCCGCGTAATGATAATGTACGAAGTGCCTACTTTTTCTCTTCTTCAGCAATTTGCTCTTCACAAAGTTTCAACATCATTTCTCTAATTAAGATTTCGGCTTTGTTAGCCATTATTATCTTTTCGCTTTCATTCTTTATTTGCGTCCATAGTGCTTCTTCCTTTGTTCCGATTTTAACATCTAGTTTTTCGTTACTCATACTTTACCCTCCATGGCTTTACTTGCATAATCTGCAAGAGATTCTTCTTCTTTGGGAGTTTCCTGTCCACCTTCTGTATTTCCTGCTAGTTCATTATGTGCGGCTAGTTCTTCTTGTCTTTGGATAAGTTCTTCGGTTTTTTTATTTGCAATTTCCAACCTTTCAGCCGCAGTGTTTGCGTCGGTAACCGCTTTAGGCACTTTCTGCTCGCTCCCCTTTCCAATATTTTCTGTTGCTCTGATTTCTTCTGGATTTTCACTCATTTTCCATACCCCCTTTCATTTGCTTCTCCTTCTTCTTGGAAGTTTAGTATTTGATTCTCTAATAATCTTATTGCAATCTCGTCCCCTTCTGTCCCTGCCAAGATTAAGTTTCTTGAAGCCCACATTAGAGGGTTAATCGTTGCCGATGTCTTAACCTTATTAACTGCCAATTCTCTTAATTCTCTGCTTGTTTGTAGTGCTTGAGTTGCTGTTGCTTTATCTATGCTTCCATCCTCTACCCCGTTTTTAATATCTCTTACGAAGAATTTTTGTCCGCCTATTACGTTGTCTAATGCATACCATTGGAATATTAAATCTGCGCTAACTACTGCCGCCACTCCTCCTAATACTTTCTTAGCCGTGAATCCTGCCGCTATTTTTTGAGCTGTTGTTCCTCTAACTATATTCGTAACTCCATTTTTTAATAATTGTCTTTGAACTGCTTGCTTTACAACTTTTCTTGGTATTCCCAAAGCTGTCGCTGTCTTTGCTATTCCTGCCGCCTGTGGTGTTGCAAATTTAGAGACTGCTGCTACTGCCCCTATTTTATAAGCGGCTGTTGCTCCTCCTATTGCTCCCGAAGTAATTGCCGTCGCCGCTAGTCCCGCTACTCCTTTTCCTGTTAAACTTAATTTTCCATCTTGGTCTTCGTTAAATTCTCCTCCTAAAAATTCTAATGATTTTTGTAGTATTGGATTTATAGTATTTTGAACAAACCCCTTAAGCCCTGTTTCTCTTTTTGGCTCTTGTTCTTCTTTTTGTATTCTTTGCACTTCTGCTTCAACTGCCGCCACTAATTCTGGGTTATTGTCGCTTCTCACTTTGTTTATTTCAAAAGCCGACAGTCCTATTTCTGTTAGCATTTCATCCGTCACTTCTGCTATCGGAATGAAGTTTGGCGATGTCGGGACAGTATCTTTATTATACGTCTGACCTGTGTCTTTATCCTTAAATGTAGTTCTAAAGTTTTCTTTTATCGTAGGTTTTGCATTTACTCCGTCATAAGTTCTCGATTCTCCTGTCCTTCTTGTCTCCTTTGTTATGTTTGTCGCAAAAGTTCTTTCTTGCTCTCCTTCAACTTGCGGTACTTTAGTATTGCTTTTTCTTGCTTCGTCATTTCCTTTTCTTACTATATTTCTGTTTGTTCCTTTTCGAAAACTTGGGCCAGAAAATTCCGAATAATTTCCCCCACCTCTCCCTTTTGGAGTTGTCGTATTTCCCCCATTCTTTTGTGTAGCTGGATTTGATTTATAGTAAGTAGTCGTTGAGCTTGTTTTTCCACTATCTCCGACAACTTGGTTTTGCCCGCTTGAAATACTTTTCTTTTTTTTCTTTTTTGTTTCTGCCATTTTATTTTAGTTTTGTTAGTAATTTATTCATAATGTCTGTGTTTGATTTTATAACTTTTTCTGTTCTAAACATAAACCATAGGCACATAAAAATAGGAAAGCCTAGCGTTCCTATTAAACTTACTACGTCCCCCTCTATCATTGGCCTTGTCCTGCGGTTGTTTCGCTTGGGTTTATTCCTTGGTCTCCATCTTTGGCTTTGTCTGATAATAATTCGTTTTCTAAACTTGCGGGGAACTCTAGGTTTACTTCTATTCCTAGCTGCATTCCTAATTGTTCTTCCATAAATAGCTGGTCTTCTTCTACGGTTTGCTGAAAAGCAAGGTATGCTATTTTTGCGCTTGCTTCTGTAAATTCTCCACTTCCACCCAATATTATTTGCGGCACTCCTGCCGCTTGATAAAATTGATTGTTTAAATATTCTAGCCACGCCATAGGGTTTAATGTCGCGTTTGGGCTTACTGCCAATACTTCTGGGACAACGACGTCTTTGGGAATATACATATTCTCCCCGTCTGCGTAGGCCTTATCCATCTTCGTCTTAAATGCTGCTATTTTAGAAACGTCGTCTGTGTCTAAATGAAAAATCATCACTGGTTTAATATGCCTTTGCATTATTGTTTTAAATATTCCTTGTACTTCATTTTTTGCTTTGATTATCCATTCTAGTGTTTCAATCAAGCTCACTCCATGAATTTCGTCGGCTGTCCTATTTCTTGGTAAGTGTAGTATTTTTTCTACTGCTATTTTCTTTGGAGGATTTCCTTTAATTTTTGAGTTTTGTTCGTATCTTAATAGTGTCCCTTTTCTATCTACAATAATCGCTATTGTTACTGGGTCTAGTGGTTTTAAATTAATTAAGTTTCCATCACTATCTCTTATGATTTCTGCGAATGCGTCTCCGCCTATTTGCATTGTTCTCGACATATTTTCTAAAATTGTATTAAAAGAATCCTTTCCAAATCCTTTAATACTATCTAATATAAATTTTGTTTCTGGGTCTGCGTCTAATCCTTTTCCTATTGTCCACGTTGCTTTAGCGTCGATAACTGCCCTTAGTTCTGGGATTGTCTTATAGTATCCCAAATATTGTGACCATTCTGTATTTTCCCATTTTGTTTCTTTTTGGTCTGCTGCTGCGTCTGTGCTTTGTCCGTCTACGGTATAATCTGTTATTGCGTTCGTTAAGTCGCTTGCGACTGCGTTGGTTAAGTTTTGTTCTGTCATTTTATATATCCATTTTTATTGGTAATAGCCATAAAAATTGAGTTATGTTCGATGTTATTATTCTTTTGTCCGAAGCCGCTTGTTTTTTATTTATCGCCCCTGCTCCTGTTGGGTTATGTCCGATTGACGTCGTCCCGTTTGCTGAGCTTGAACTATACGTGCTTATTATTACTCTTAATTTCTCCCCTGCTTTAAAATGTGTTGTTGCGTTTGCTGCTGGTGTTATTGCGACGCATTCGTTAACTTGGTTAGTCCCCACTATTACAGAATTTCCATCGTATGAGTATTCTGATGTGTTTTCCGTATCTCCAATTTGCGTGGCTGTCGAGCCGTCATAGTGATAAGCCGATATTTCACCTGTCATATTTTGCGTGTTTAATGTTGCTTCTTGCCCTATTGGTAGATTGAAAAACATTGTTCCCTTTAAATTTAAAGCTCTATTAAATATTAAATCGAATGTTGCTGTAACCTTCATAAAATATGCTCTTGAATGTATTGTTTTTGTCGAGATTGTCGAGTCTCCTATCGTTTCTGCGTCTGAAGAATTAAGTGTATTATCTGGGACAGCCGTATAAGAGCCATCTCCTAGTTTTATTCCGTAATATTTTATATAGCCTGTCTTTCTCACTACATCTTCAAAGCTTATGTTTGTCGTATATTCTGGCTTAGGGCTTAATAAGTTACTTCCTACCATTATATTTTAATCTCCCCGAAAATGCTTGGCTCTCCGAACTTCTTTGCGTACCCTAATGTTTCCGACATTTGATTTATATTTACTCCTGCATACATTATGGTGCCGATTAGTCTTCCATATTTCCCAACTCTATTTTTTTTATTGATTTTCACTTCGACTTCCTCCCCTTCGATTTCTTTTTTGAGCCACTCTTTAGCTTCTTCTCCGCCGTTTTGCATTTCTTGAGCATTGATATTTGCCAAACGCACAGGAAAGTTAAAATTTCTCTCACTCCACTTAACCCGTATAGTATCGCCGTCTGTAACTTTGACAACGTCTGCGATAAAATCATCCGTAATTTGCCTATGGGGACTATCAAAATAAAGTATTTGCATTTGGGAGTTTGTGAGCTCTGGGTATTTTTGGAAATCATGCGCCATTTATAAAGTCCTGTTGGGCTCTCTCCTTTAATAATTGTAAGCCTAGTTTAAAATCTGCATCTAATAAGTTTAGCATATCTTCCGCTTCTCCTCTGCTTGTAAATCCTGCCATGTCATATGATATAACTTTCATTGCCGCCCACGCCGACGCTGTTGAGGTTAATATTGATTTAACATCTGCGTCCAATGCTGCATATACGTCGCTCCAATTAAATCTAGTTCTTGCATTTATCACGCTTTCTGCTTGTAGCATATAGTCATTAATATATGCTTCTACGTTTGAAACTGTGCTCGCATTAGCTCCCGCTTTTGCTTGAACTTGTGCCGTTGTTGCGAATATTCCTGTATCTGCCATGTTTTTTTTAGTAAACGTAAATATTTAAAGTTTTGTCTTTCATGCACCAAGCCGCTCTAATCAATGCTTCTGCAATATGTGAGTAATTCCCATATATTTCTATCTTTCCCGCGTCCGTGTATTCGTATTGAATAGACTTTAAACTCTGAAATAGTTCGGGGCTTTCAATTAAATCTATTTTTCCATGCTCCATTAAAGTTAATAAGTTGTTGTATAAATCTTCTTTTAGTATTTTTTTCCGTCTGTCTTTATTGTCTATGCTCCTTGCTGCGTTGTTTATCGCCACAACTTTTCTTTTAGTCTGGTCGTCCTCGAGTAGAATGTCAAATACTCCGCCCCCTACTCCGCCATCATCTACATAAATCTTTTTATAATCCATAGCGTAGTCTCTGCTTAATATTGTCCTTGCTGTTTCTGTTATTCTTTTTTTAATCCCTATGTCCATGTCAAACATTTCCACTCTTTCATTATTTATTCGGTATACCGAAAGACATACAGTTTCATCTTTCCCTAGTCGTGCTACATCTACACCCATAAAGTTATTTTCTCCAGTTCTCACTTTTGGATTTTTTTCTTTTAATGTCATACTGCGCTTGATTAGTTCTGTGTCGAAGAATTGGCTTAACTCGTCTATAAACTCCCCTAAATACTCCTGTGCATATTGGACTTTTGTCATTCTTCTTCGCTCTTGCGCCAAAAATTCCTCGCTCTTTCTCGGACAGTCTTCACTACTCACATGAAATGTCGTGAATGTCTTATCTTTAAAACATCTGTAAAAATAACCCCCTTTTCCAAATGGCGTACTTAATAGCCACAATATCCCTTTAGTTACCGCCAGCATGGGCGTGACTGCCGTCCAGACGTCTTCTGGGATAAACGCCGCTTCATCTGCTATTAATAGATGGATCGTAAATCCCCTTATTCCATAACCGCTCATCCCTGTTGGTAAAGAATAGATCACACTTCCGTTAACTAAGTTTACTTTGTGTTTAGTCGGTCTGTCTTTCCCCGTTTTAATCATCTTTTTGTGATTATCTACTAAATAGCTTAAAATCTTCTCAAACAGTAGATAACTTTGTCTTTCCACGCTTGCAATAACCATTATGCTCTTTTTTTTATTTGCAACCGCATACTCCGCAGCCTTTCTTGAGACTACTTCGCTTTTTCCAACTTGCCGCCCACTCCTCAAAACTAAGTTTCCATTTACTTTCATAACTTCCTTTTGCCAATCATCTAACTCAAATTTAGTGGTGTTCTGCATTGTGGCACTCCTTACACAAAACTTCTAAATCTTCGGGCTCACAGAGTATCTTATCTCTTATCATCTCTATTAATTCGTCCCAGATGTCAATTCCGTTTTTATGGTGTACATTTAATTTTATTTCTTTTCCTTTGGCTTGGCTTTGCTTTACCCCACATCTTTCGCAGCAATATTTCGTTTTTTTCATAGCTTCTGATCTTTCGGCGCTTCTTAAGAAGATTTGTCTTAACATTCCGTAAATTCTTGCTCTTGGCGTTTTATTCGGCATCGTATGTTTCCGTATTAAATTTAGAAATTCCTTTATGCTTATTCTGTTTTAATGTCCCCGCTTCCAAGGATTTCAGAATCTGGATATTCGTCTGGTGAATCTCCTCTTTCCTCTGTCTCTTTATGGCTTCCCTCTGCTTTTCGTTCATCTTGCACCTCCTTGTCCTTTATCAAAAAAGCTTTAATTTTTTCCTCAACTCTATCCTTTTCTATATTAAACTCTCTTTCTTGAGTTCTTAATAATTTCAATTCATTCATGATTCTCAACTTCTTAAAATCATGTGTTTCATTAAAATGATTATGTAGTAAATTATTAATTAAACCACTCATATTCTCTTCCTTTTCTAACATTTCTATTAATTCAAAATCAATAGTAAATTGTTTCATTTGTTTTGTCATGAATTAACTAAACCTTTGGACTATTTAAATGTATCCCTATATCTATATATATATATAATGATAAACTTATTTATATATAATATATAAGTTCCATAGGAAACCAAGGGGTTTCCCTCTGAGAATAGCCTTTCGTACTCCAATAGTGATAACAGATATAACGAATTTGGCTGGGGTTGTACATACAAACAAAACCAAACCAACCCAATAATCGTATAACAACAATAACTACTAAGCACATGTGCTTGGGGCGGCGAGCATCAGCGAGCCGCAGGGGGTGGGAGCTTAAGAAGGAGTGAGCAAGCGAACGTATTGTTAAGCTCTCAAGGGGTTACTAGAAGCAATAAAGCTTATGAAGCTAGATGCTAGCAAGCAGCTAGATTGATATGCTTTGCTTGCTT
>Ga0075125_10000664_pt1 | contig 15564 bp, 22 predicted proteins | sample AntAceMetag02UKN_FD_69810 | JGI IMG/M metagenome (GOLD analysis project Ga0075125, IMG submission 69810) | Saline lake microbial communities from Ace Lake, Antarctica - Antarctic Ace Lake Metagenome 02UKN | ecosystem: Environmental > Aquatic > Non-marine Saline and Alkaline > Saline | place... | reverse complement strand
TGGTTTACCTTGTTTTTGTGCTTTATCAAATGCCTGTAAATATGGATACATCCCGTTGCTAATCATATAGCCACCGCCCTGACTAATCAGTACATCCGCGTCACCAACTGCCCTCATTAGATCGTTTTCATAATATGTTGGTTTGAACTCCTCCATCTGTTTACAATCCCATTCAAGTATCGCTTGTGATGCTATTAGAAACTCTGCATCTGGAAACGCAGCTTTTAGATGTTTCATTAAATTTACCCATATGGCTACGTCACCCGTGTTTCCCGCTTGCCAACAATTTGTTAGTAATATTTTCATTCTAATGCCCTTTCAACTTGATCGGCTGTTTTTTCCCACGTAAATTGGCTGGCGTACTCTTTAGCATCATTACTCATCTTCTCCATTAACGATGGGTTTTCAAACAGTTCTGCAATTTTTTCCACCGCTTCCATAGACCAAGAGTAATGGTTAACATTCCCGTCTATGATAAATCCTTTATCACTAACTAAATTCCTGACATTACCGCTATTACTTGCAATAACTACACATCCAGCTGCCATGGCTTCTAGGACTCCTAGACAGAAAGTTTCTTTATGATGTTCTGCTACTGGGTACACGAATACATGTGCTTGGTTTAGTCTTAATGACAAATCTAGTTTTCCAACCTGACCATGGTATAGCACTCCGTTATGTAGCATTTTATCGTAAATGGGCCTGTACTGATCGTTGTTCCATCCCCATAAGGCACCGCCACCGTATACATGCAATTCTGCTTTAGGTAATCGTAACTTTAATCTTTCCATTACTGGTACTAGTGCTGTCATACCCCCTTTACCAGGGTGACCCGAATAGGATATATTATATGGTTGTTTCTCTACATCTCTGTCGTAAAAGTATGGTGCAACACCAGATATAATTACAGACATTTTTGAAACTAAGTTGGCGGGTAACGTAGACGCAAATAGATCTCTGTGCCAATTGCTTACCACAAATATTTTATCTACGGTTGGGTATCTCAATACATCCTCTGTGTACGGTCTATTAACCCAATTGATAACTTTTTTAGCGTTGTAGTTTGGTGGAAAATTCTCGAAACCAAATAATACATCTTCTTTAGATGGTTTGTAGTCTTGGTATTTATAGTATCTTACTTTATCGTATATGGCTGGAAAGTTGCACTTTATATAAACTGATACGTCATGCCCTTTTTTGGCTAACGCTTTTGCTGCTTGTATTATTACTGTTTCTGTACCGCCCACCCCAACATTTTTCTCAGTGTTTGGGTTATACGCTAATTTGCCATGTCCATCGTAGAATGATATTTTCACCTGTAACCTCCCTTTCTAAATAAAAAGAACTGTGATGTTGACCCTTCTGGTGGTTCAGTCACAATCTCAAATCTATACTTACTAGCCATTTCCCTTATTTCCTCTTTTGTCCAATAAACCATATCCAGTGCGTTAGCAACATCAACTGGTATACATTTATGCACTCTTGATAGCGGTATTTGAAAGAAGTAGTAACCTCCTGCTTTTAATATTCTATGCCCATCTTGAAACAATCTTTCAACCATATCTTCTGGTGTGTGTTGAAAGACTAGGAAACTAATAATAAGATCTGTGCTTATATCACTAATAACTGAGTAATCTCTTATAATGCAAAGCGTTTCTATATTTTTTTTATGTCCCAATCTCTTATGTAATCTTTTCAACATTTCTGCGGATATATCAACCGCTTGTACGTGCCTGGCATCGTTGGCTATAAACTCAGTCATACGACCAGCACCACAACCAAGTTCAACCACTCTTTTATCTTTCCAATCTACGTTATGCCCGTTCAAAAATCCTCTTATCCACGCAGTATTGCTCTTACCAGAGTCTCTAAAAGCGGTTTCTTCGTTGAATCCTTGTGCAATATAATCACGAAAGTGTTTTGTCAGGGCGGCTTTATCCCAATCCGCTTTTAATTTCATGAAGTTTTTAACTAAAATCTGTTCCATATTTAACCTTTTCTTTCCACGTAACTTCTGGTGGTAATTTTTTAATAAGCCCTTTTCTTTTCCACTGTTTTAATATAAATTCGTCTGAATACTTTTCCTTGTCCCCATATTGTGGGTGCGACTTTCTTCTTAATCGGTCTGTTAAAAGCATATTGTAGTGTACTATACCGATAATATCCCAATCTTTCACATCCCCCGCACCAGTATATATCTCGTGTACTTTATTGACCCATTTGGCACCGTCTTTTTTATATATCCATGGGTGTGACATGTAACAATGTTCTCCAGGCACACTGACAAAGTGTTCTAAATCGGTAACTAAATCCGCTCTTTTAAATCTTACACCATGTATGTTGTCTGGTAATGATTTAATATAATTACGTAGATTATCTCTTAGCATATCCGTGGCCACCTCATCGGTATCTATACTTAGTATCCATTCTTGTGTTGCCTCTTTTATCAACGTATTACGCCACAAAGACCAGTTGTATTCACTAGGAGCTACTGCCATTGTTTTGTCGGCGTATTCTTTTGCTATAGCTAAAGTGGTATCTGTCGATCCAGTATCCAAATATACTACTTCATCTACTATATCTCTGACACTTTCGAAACAGTTACGTATGTATTTATCGTTGTCCCTACCAACTATGCAAGCGCTTATCACTCTTTACCTCCTATTGCCAAATTAAATGCTTTATTCCACCCATTTCTAGACAATTCTGGGTTCCAAAACTCCTTTATAGTGTTTCTGGCGTTGTTACCTATTATTTTGCATCTTTCTGGATCTTCTAACAAATCTTTTGTTTTCTTAATCATGTCTTCTGGCGTCCACGCATACACGATATTGTTATTTTCTTCGTTAAAATATTTCTTGTATACGTTGAAACCAGTTCTTTTAGCTACTACTGGTAATCCCACTCCCATAGCCTCTAATGGGCTTCTGTCTAGTTTCCATGCACAGTTAAAATATACTTGATGGTCTTTTAACGTGTTGACCATTTCTTCTTCTGAATATATTGCTTTGGAGTTTGCAAAGTCATTATCGTCTTTTGCTATGACTTGTATAGGTAATTCACGGTATGCATCTTTTAATATATGGTATCCCTTTAATTCTGGTCCCCATCCGCTAAAAGCCCGTGTGGCTACAGTTATAGCTCCTTTATGTGTGGGGTTATACCCCTTAAATACATCTGAATCTATTGGGTGTGGCCTAACTATCGGCGTACCAACTTCCCACAGGTTAGCTTCTTCCTCAGACCAATAACACGTTGGCGTATCATTTAGTAATTTAGATAATGCTTTTGTGTTATCCCACTGTTGTGGTACTTGATCTATATGAAATACACATGGCTTATTATGATTCCATACGGCCCTCATACGCTCAACTGACACCGCATACCCAACATCTATAATATCCCATGGTATATCGTTCCATGGTGTTATTTTAGCGTTTGGTGGGAACACACGTCCTTTAGGTTCTATATTGTTATCCACTATATAGAATGTGTGATCGCTGAGAGTCGTGTACATGTAGTACTCGCAAAAATCGTGGTATCGTTCCATAACCACGTTGTAGTGCTTTTGTTTCATAGCTGTATCCTCGCAATTACATAGGGCCTGGCAACCTCTGTTGTTAATCCCCATTGATCTTGGCTGTATAACTTAATGTCTATATCTCCGAATATATCTTTTAGGAGATGGAATAGCGAATAAAAATCGAAATGTACTTTATGCCATTTATTATTATCTGTTTTATTTAGATCATTTGGGGTACTGATATAAACCATTCCCCCCGGTTTCGTAATTTCTTTTATGTGTTTTAAAAGTGATTCGGGATTCTTTACGTGTTCTATTGTTTCGAAACAAGTAACCACATCAAATTTTTCATGTTTATGATTACTTAAAGTATTAGTATCCTCTAGATTTCTTATCTCTAAACACGTATCGCACTTAAATGGAAACTTCTGCGCTTCTTTTATAGCGACAGCGGAATAATCGTATCCAGAAACGCTCTTGGCTAGGTAGGACATCAGATACATACCATAACCAGTTCCACACGCTACATCTAATACATCTTTTCCAGCTATATTTTCCATAGCAAAAACGTATCTTATTAGATGCTCTCTTATAACCACGCTTGGCATTGCTGGGTCATTTATTAACTGTACTCTTTCTATTTCTTCCACATCTGTCATTTTTGTTTATGCGCCTCCACGCCGAAACTGTTTGGGTGAGCTGGTACCCCATTTATATATGTAACTCTTACAAAACCAACTTTGGATAACAATATATCTATTGTCTTTTGCGTATACCCCCATCTGAACATATCTATCTCATTGTCAGGGTGGCCGTATACCTCTTTTAATAAGGTTTCTTCATAATCGTTAGATATTATATTTTTTGATATTTCTATCATGTTCGGTAAGTAAAGTTCTAGTTTTCCCCCCGGTACTAAACATCTTAACCATTCTTTTAATGCCACTCCCGCTTCTACTTTTGATAGGCAATTTAGTGTGTATGTAGAACATATATCAGTTAAGCTGTTTGTTGGAAATGGTAGAACTCTAGCGTCATTATTATATTTAATATGACCAAGTCTTTTTAGATCTACCTGTGCGTAGCCTGGGTGCGTGGGATGTTCCCCACCACCTACTTCTACTTTTTGTGCATATGATGTTCCTTTTAAGTCTGGTGTCATAGATATTTTAGGTAAAGATTTTATCCTCTCTAAGCTCCATAAATTTCTAAACAATATTTGATTACTTTCTGTTATACGATCAAAATCTTTTTTGCCCCTTTTCCTCATTATATTAAGTGTAGTGCCTTCTAAATGAATCAGTCTTGCCTCGTGGTTCACTACTATTGTATATCCTTTCTCCCTAGTTCGTAAACATAAATCTGTATCTTCATAATAGCCTCTTATAAAGCCCTCGTTGAAACCAGCTAACTCTTTTTTCATAAGCATACAGGCACCAGTCGTACACTCTACTTCTTGGCAACCTATGTTACGTACATCTTTATCTTCTTTATATCTTCCGATGTGGACAAATTCATTTCCCTGTAGTTTCATTCCTGCATGTTGAATTTTAAATACACCATTAGCGTCCTTATTGAAATACAGCCTTGCACCTACAATACCAACTTTTGGATATGTCTCTAGAGTTTCAATCATTCTCTCCAACCAGCCCCACTGCGGCAACATATCGTTATTCAAATAGCATATATATTCTTTGGTAGCACTTTTCAAACCAATATTGTTACCTTTGGCGAACCCTAGGTTCTCACCAGCATTTATGATCTTTACATTGGGGTATTTAATTGATAGTTTTTTTAGTACTTCAGATGTGTTATCTGTGGATCCGTTGTTTACCAGTATAAGCTCAAATCCTGGCGGTGTGACCTCGTACAATCGTTCTACACAAGCTTTTGTGTATCTAGAGTTATTCCAACACAGCATTATTATGGATACCTTATCTGTTTTACTGATTAATGAGTAAAACTTGGCCTTCACCACTTCCTCGTCAAAGTCTTTACTACGTTTTATAGCAGCTAATGACATTTTTTTTCTCATGGCTTTTTTGTTTATTAATTGTAGGGTTTGTTCTTTAAGCCCGTTTACATCTTTTACTAGGAAACCGTTCTTACCATCTTCGACTATCTCTGGCTGACCTCCAGTATTAAGTACAACTGGAACACAACCAGATGACATTGATTCTACTGTAGTCATGCCGAAGTGTTCCTGTGCGCCAGCCTCATTGGGCATGCTTATACCAGTCATGTGCCAATATATATCTGCGTGACCGTATAATTCTTGCAGTGTTCTGAAATCTACACCTATATTGAAAGTAATTGGATATCCATTAGCCATGGTTCTCAATTCATGATAATACTGTTGATCTTGTATCTGCCCCACCATGTGAAATGTCCAACCCTCTAGCCCACCATCTACCATTTCTTTGAAAGCCGTAATCATTTGCCTGTGTCCTTTATCTGCTTCTGGCAATGGCTTATTTATTCTGCTGACATGCATTATGGTCCTGCTGTTTTTTTCTAGCGGATTAAAGTTAGATGTCATTATGGGTGGATATAGAACATGTATTTTTTTGGCTGGCTGTTTCCAGCGCTCGATAATGTTTTTTTTAGTGTATTTGGAGTTGGCCAGGAATTCATAATCGTATACGGGGAAAAAGAATTGGGGGAAGAACACCAGCATAAATTTCTTGAGTGCCCGTGTTGGTTCGGCTTTCCAATGGGATATGTTTATAAATAGAAAATCGTATTTATCACCACAGCCCTTTGCATACGGTAAAAATTTAACATTATCAACATCTAAGTGTAAGAAATTTCTTAGCCACTCCTTTGGTTTTGCGTTTGATGGTATGTTTACTTCAACGTCATAGTATCTTTTCAAGTATTCGACTAATTTAAATGAATGTACGGTACCTCCGCCCAACATATCATGGTGGTCGTTAAGCACGCCACACTTTATTTTAGGAAAAAAGTTATTCATAATATTACTTTCTAATCGCCTTTTATTTTAGTCAAAGCTTCTACTAGTGCTTTTTTACATCTCTCCGATGCGTTCACCCTTTCTGTTTCTATAAGTGAAATGTACGTTTGAGTGTAACTCGATATATCGGCTAGCTTTTGCTGGCTTATCTTTTTTTTATTTCTTAGTTCTGATAGAACTTCTGAGAATTTTTTATTTTCCATATAATTAAACCCAATTAATCTTACTAGCTACGTTCCGAGACGATCCTTTTACTTTGGCTTCGTCTATGGCAGTTGGGGCTACTGGACCACCAGCATCCCGTTCATCAACTAGTTTTCGTATCTTATCTCCTAATTTAGTTGCTCTGACAGGTACCCCAGATTCTCTCATGGCTTTTTCTGAGTCCTCTATCGCATTCTCCACTTGCTCTGGAACCTTACCTGGAGTTGCACGTAATGTTGATGGGCGTGCTGGAGTGGCTGTGGCATTATGCATGGTTACTGTAGTTGAATAATCACAATTTGGGCATTTGTATGTAACGGTGTCCGAGTTAAAAAACATTCTTTCATCACAATTAGGGCAAAACTGCTCTGGATATAGTACACGCTGTACAAGTTGAAACACCTGCTTTTTCAGCTCGTCTTTATCTTCGTGGTATTTATCTATGGTGGTGTCTATTCTCTCTTTAACTGTTGGGGTCTTTTTCTTTGGTATTACTTTCTCTATTACTTCGTCTACCTTTTCTTCTACCACTTCCTCTGGTTTTTCCTCTAGCTTTTCTTTTATTGGTGTTTCTTTTTCTTTTGCCATAAACTTCTCCTTTTCCTATAACATATAATAATTTATCGAGGTAATCACCATAACGTTTCCCCCCATGATTATTAAATATTATATCATGTATTACATGATTGGTAAATGAGCATCTGGGTCCCCTATTGCATCTACCATCTTGTGGAAAAACGCATCGTAATCGTTGTTACTCTTTTCTTTTGCTTGTTCTGCCTCTTCCGTCTTCTCTATTGGTAGCTTTTTTTTGATATTTATGACGGTACCAGTAAACTGTGTTGGGTCCATCTTAACATTATCTGGCATAATTGATGTTCTAAATTTTGGGGAATTGTATTTTATTTCCACCTCATTAACTATAGAAAAGAACTTACCATTAATAAACAGTTGTACTGGTGTTTTTATCGTCATGTCCATCGGATTTATTTACCTGTTCCTTTCCTGTTTCCTTTTTGTCTTCCTTTTCTGCTTCCCTTTGGCATTCCCACTCCTTTTCCTCTACCATCATGTGCTGGTCCGCTTGGAGGACATGGTTTGTTGCCTCTTTTTATTTTAAGAAAATTAAACATATTTAACACCTCCTCAAAATTTATGAACTTCATAAGATAATTCTAACTCCATATTATCTGATGCTTCTATTTGATGCAACTTAGACCAATCTTCTTTATGCATCATGTAATAGGTAATGAGATCCATTGGTGTCTTAAATTCTCTGCCAGCAAGCTTACCAACCCTATCCATTATTATCGGCATTTCCCTAATCAATAGTGGAATTAGCTCTGACGTTTCACCAAAGATAACTCTTCTATTCTCGCCTAGATCTGGGTCTTCGTATATTATGATAGCTTTTTTGATATGTTTTTTGTTAATTTTCATGGTTTTATTGCCTCTATATGTAACGCTTGGAAGTCAAAGTCCATATACTTTTTCTTCTCTATTATATTAAAACCAGCTTCTTCTAAAAAGAATGATAGTGTGTCTAACGTATAGCCAGTCTTGTGAAAATCGCCCTCATATATTTGTCCCCCGTATATCCAATCTAACGAACGACCTTTCTTATCAGTTGATATTGCCCAATTTACAGTACACCACTCCATGTCTGGGACAATTACTGTGAACTTAGCCCCATTAATTAGAACCCTGTATACCTCTGAGAAAGCCTTTTTTACATCCCTTTTTGGTAAGTGTTCAAACATATGTTTAGAATGAGCTTCCTCTATTGAAGCATCATCAAATGGTAGATCAATTACGTCAGCTATAAAATCTGCTGGCGGGTGGTATTTGTCTACATTTTTAAACCCCTCTTTTGTATGTTCTCCACCACCTATATCAATTTTCATTGTTTCTCCTACTTTTGTAAAACTGGCTCCAGTCGTAACCGAAACCAGGGATAATTGTCAATTTAAAAGTGCTCCGGTACTATGTTTAAGCTGTTCAGATGACTCTCGACAATATCTCCACTTAAATAATATCACTTATTTTAGAATCCATCTAGACATATAAAGTGTGAAATTTTGTCCCTCTGCCACGTATCTCCCGTCTGTTCTGGATTCATAGTGATATACCAACGATTTCGGTTCGTATATAATATTCATTCCAGCCCGATGTACTTTTTGACAATAATCCATATCTTCCCACCCATTGTAAAATAGCTCATCAAACCCACCTAGTTGTTCGAATAATGCCTTAGGCGTCAACAGGCAAGCCCCAGTGACCGCAAAAATGTGCTTTCTCTTATTAGCTGGTGGGTAATCCCCTGGTTTGCCAAAATATGCATGGTCTGGTAAGCCAGATGCGTGTTCAATAACACCAGCGTGTTGAATAGTACCTTTGCCTGGGTGTAACATTTTAGGTCCTACAGCACCAACAGCTTTTTCTTCGCCAAACACTTCCATTAATGAGGATAGCCAGCCTGGTGTTACGATGGTGTCGTTATTTAGAAACAGTAGAAAATTACCTTTAGCTACTTTAGCACCTTGATTATTAGCCACATCAAACCCTAAATTCTTTTCATTACGAATATATTGACCGTTCATTTTATAGGTAGAGTTTTTAATGAATTCTTGTGTGCCATCTGTAGAACCGTTATCGACTAGAATAAACTCAAATGGCCAGTCATCTGTGAACATATCCACAGCATCCATAGCTTGTTTGGTAAACTCAAGTTTGTTCCAACAAAGCATTATTATACTTACTAGATCTTTTACTTCGTTACCAGTTGCCATATATAGTCCCAATGCATAATCAAATAAATAAAACCAAGCATGCCTATTATTTCTAATAAGCAACCAAAACAGCCGCACGAGCAGCCATCGCTGCTTTCTCTTTTTTCTATTATCTCTATATTATTCATGTATTTGTTTTCTTCTAGCTGCTGGTTGTGCATCTTCTTTTAATAAAATTTCAAACCTATCAAGCATTTGTTTAGCTACTTTTTTTGGTGTTAGATTCTTCGCAAACTTATTAGCTGCTTTGCCATATTCTTTAAGTTTCTTTTTATCTTTTAGTAGCGTTACTATCGCATCTTTCAAGCTGTTTGGATCCCCCATAAAATACTTTGAACCATCTAAGTTATAAGCATATGTTTTAGGTTCGACTAGTACCCCTCTATTAAATACAACCTCATGAACTGCTGAGTGATCAAAGCCGATAGAGGGGACAAATGATATGCCCGCCTCAATGAATGGAAGTCCAAACCCCTCGCCCCATGATGGGAGAATATTTATATCGGCAAGATTGTACTGAATATTAAGAGTGTCATCGTCTATTGGTCCTCCCCCAGTAGCTCTTGGTAATAACACATAATCAGTTAAATCTAGTTCGGAAACAAATCTTTCTAAGTCATAACCATCTAATCGGTTGTCATCAGTTTTAGTATTTAATATGCCTGATGCTAGTATCAATACAGTGTTTGGCAATTCTTCCAATACCCCTTTGAAAGCGTCTAACAACATAGGTACATTCTTTCTTTGTTGCCCCCTAGCGTTACATACAAGCACGTTGAATGTATCTAATTTATATTCGGCTTTTAGTTCTTTCTTGTTGCCCAATTTACGAAATACTTTTGGATCCACTGGTGGGTATACTACCTCGCCCATTAGTGCTGGGTTAACCATCTTGCATTGAATGGCTGCGAAGTGTGAGTGGAAGAAACAATAGTGCATCCAGTTAAGCGATTCTCTAGAGTAGAAATCTAACGGTTCACTATCGAGCGTACCCCAATGCACCCACTTAAAAGTACCTGGGTGTGCGAGTGTGAATGATATTTTTGGTAGCATAAAGAAATCTTGTAATGTAAGGACTATATCTGGTTTGAAATCATCTATAGCGTAGTGAAGTACCTCTTGCGCATAATAGTCTTTAACGTCTGTAAGTTTAGTGTGATATACCTGTATCTCTTTTTCTACGGGGTATCCGTTGTAGCCCAATGCTACTTGTCTAACTTCATGACCAGCTTTTAGAAAGTGGGGTAGTATATCTTTGAACTCTCTGGCGTACCCAGATGTCCAATGAAAATAGTCGCCGTAAATCAAAATCTTGAGTTTATCCATTATTTTTCTCCTTAATATTCAATAATTCTTCTAGTTCTCTAATTCTTTTTTGTTGCAATGTCATTACTCTATGTTTAGTTGTAGAATTTTTACCGCCTACTATTTCAAGATTTTCATCTCTATTATCATCTTTAATTCCGTTAAGGTGATGAACAACCTCATATTTTTTAAGCGATCTTCCTAATTTTTTAGCAACAACATATCTGTGTTCTAAAACATATCCAGTTTTCTTTACCATATCATAGTATTTATCTCCCTTTTTTAATAATCTTTGCATATATCCGTTCCCTGTTTGTATTAATCCACCTTTCCAATTACCATTTTCTGCGCCGCTTCTTCCATTACAAGAGGCACAAAGATGTGTCCAGTTATTAGATTTATAAATATTAGACTCAGTTACCCATCTTATTCTTTGACAATTAGGGCATGTTACCCAAGTTCCTAATTGCCCCTTAGCATCTCTCTTTAATTTTACTTTTATTTCTTTATCCTTCATTAATCTATTTATATTTATTTTATTCCTTGCATTTTCTCTCATCGTCACTCTGCTATTACATTTCTTGCATCTCCCAGTAAAATTTTTAGAACATTGAATTGATTGTTTCCAAACCCACCTTTCCTTTTTACAAATTGGGCAAATAATTTTTGTTTGCCATCTATAATCTTTTCTTACAAACTCATATTTCTTCAAATCTTTGCTAGGCATATACTTATTATATCACTAGCGTAATTGGTTTTCAATCATTTTCAGTAATTACATACAGTAGTATTTTCATATATTATTTCCTATCTTAAACTTTTTATTATTATACTCAATCATAACTACCTTACCTTTTGGCGATTCCCTGTTGCTAGGCGTTATCTTATAAACAGCTTTGTTTTTACTTATACCCTTTTTTATAACCTTACCTTGGTACCTAGTGTCATCCCCCTCTATCATATAAATAATGTTATTGCCCTCTTCTGGTGCATCCAATAGTTTTATTAGATTGTCCATGTGTTTCAATCTAAGGTCGTTATCAATCATACTGTTATCGGCTTTCCCTCTTTCTTTAGTTGCTTTTCCCATATTTTAACCTCTTTTTTGGATAGTTTAGATTCCTGTACACATATACCATCTTTTAACCCCTGTTTTACACAGTCGCTACACCACTGGTCTTTACCATACGCTGTAAATACGTTAATGCGTACGCCACCAGCACCCCTGTTAGCAAACGGTCTTAAGCATTTAGGACAATCCCCTGGATATAGTAGTATGACGTTTCCTGATGCGGATTCGAAACCCTGCACCCCCGTCATATCTTGATCTTGTAGTTTAACTGTATATCCTGGTGTTTTCATAATTGTGATCTCGCTATATCTATAGCATCCCAAGTATATGGCTTTCTGGAACTAAAATCTGCATTTACCATTTCTGGCCTTTTCACTATTTTATGTGCTATCCCAAGTTTAACAGCTTCTTCAACTGAGAACCATTTGTCCTTACCACTATTAAACAGGTTTAACCAATACTTTGGTGTAGTCTTGCCATCTGTTTGATATGCAAAAAACTTTGCCATTTTCTCTTGTGATTCGTCAATATACTCCACCCTCTCTTTTATACCTGATACCTTGTCTTCTACACCAAACCCAACAGAGTGCATCATTAAACAAGTGAAGTCATGAACTACTCGTTCTTTGCCCCCCATAAATAATATGAACCCCCCAGATACTGCGTTGGCTAATGCTATTGTTTTTACAGGGCAATTCAATGTGCCCATGATATCTGTGCCAACTATTGATTCGTAGAAATTACCTCCGCTGGAGTTAATGACTACAGTTATTGGCAGCTCATTACTTTGTGACTCTAGATTTATAAGATTTGAATACAGTTTCTCTACTAAACTGTCATCTATGTGACCGTTGATCCATATTTCTCTCTTCTTTAATCTTTCTTTGAAATTTTCCACCCTGAGTAGTTGATTCTCATTTGGTTGTTGTTGTGGTTGTTGGTTTAGCATCTTTATCTTCATTTTCCTTTAATAAAACATTTATACTTTCTGCTACAGATAGGACTGATTTTTCTAACTTCTTTTGTTTATCGGATATGCTAGTGATAGCCATACCCATTAGTTTTTGATTGCTTATTATGGTCGAAAATATGTTCCCTACCTGTTCGAAGTTGTGTTGCGCAACGGAGTTATGTTTTCCAACAGATAACGGTGCGTGTGGATCTCCGTTTTCTGGAGCTGGTAACTGAATGTTCAGCAATGGTTTATCCATTTGCTGTTCTTCTTCATTTGTTTTTGGTGTTTCTACTTGTTCAATTGGCATATAATTTTCTTTCTATGGTCTGGCACCAGGCCATTTAACCCCACTTGCTACGCATTTAGGGCACATATAATAATCAATTCGTTTCATGACAGGGGGTTTATACATCATTTTCCCGTTAATCATTTTTGTTACAGCTTTTTCTACCATTTCCAGTCTAGTTTGGTGTAATCCTGTGAGTGTTTGTTTATCACAGAAACTGCACTTAACTGACGGGACCACTATATCCTCTGTTTCGTCAATTTTTTGCTGTTTTGGTAGTATTATTTTGCCCATTAGTATCATCTTCCTGTGCGGACGCACCAAACGGCTGCGTAACTGGTTCGTCAGCGATACTCTCTAAGTACCATATAAGGGCGTATATTTTGTTACCGATTGCATAAGAATTTCTACCATTAAGAAATCTGTTTGTATTATCAATGGTTTCCAGGAAATCTGATATTTCTTGGTCAAACTTAGCGAGTTGGGCTGGTTTTGGGTTATCTGGAGAAACGAACGATTTAACTTTCATATAAGCTCTAACTGTTTTTTGATTAGTGTTCGGGACATTGGGTTGTTGACTCATATATCTAACACTCCTTTCTATAAATATAACTTTATACTAATTAATTATTTAATATTATAACAGAACCACAAACATTTTACAAGTTAGTCACCTCGACCATCGGACGGATGTGTTGGTTCAGCTACCCTGTCATCATTATCTGGGTTACTCTCGCCTGGCTTTACTGCTGGTTTTTCGTCTGGTTTTATTGGCGCACTATCATCTGATTCTCTACCTATTGAATCCCCTACTTCTACCATACTGTCATTTTTAGTACTGACTAAGTAGTATTTATCCGCCCACTCAGCTTCTATTGGAAGTGCCCCCATCGCTACTCTGGCCTCGTTGAATGAGTATAGCCCCTTATCACGACCAGACATGAAATCCCTACGAGAAGATTCTGCTTCTTCTAATCCAGCTGTCCTGAAAGCAAATCTCCACCCTTCAATATGTAATCCATCTTTTATTATTTCTTGCGTAATCTTTTGTGATATTAGTTTTCTTAGTGGAATTATATTAGATAGGTAAAAAGCCCTTCTAGCTTCTGCTGATGATGCTCTGTTTGTACCTTCTGGCACACCAAGTAGGAACAACGGTACTCCATATTGGCCTCCCACTAATCTCAATCCAAAGTTCAATAATTCTAGATATGCCATGTCTTGTGGTGTTATACCAAGAGCTTCTGCTTTTGCTCCCTTGAAAGACACCAATGTTTTACCAGCATTGTGCGGCCCTTGATAGTTCTTTTCCCAGAATGCTGATACTGCCTCGGCGTCTGCTTCATTAGAATCATCTGGAAGTATTAACTGTAGCGGAGGTCTTCCACCATTTTTTAAAATGTTTATATTGTATGTTAACGCCCTCATTAACAGCTGTAGCATTGCCATATTATCTTCTAATACAGCTCTACCATATAAATCAGCTCTACGGTGTGGTCGTCTAATATGCACTATCTCGTCTTTTTTATATACAATGTATTTCGATACATCAGTAGTTTGCTTGAACCCAGCTTTCTGTAGTACGCCTTTTTTCTTTAGACCAGCATCAACTAATATGCTCATTCTGACTGGATCTAAATTGTATAGTTCTGCTAGTTCTTTGGTCTTTTTACCAGCACTTCCTTTTGTAGGAACTTTTTCCATATACCAGTTGCCATATGCTAAATAGTTTTCTACTCCCACCTGTATAAGTGTTTCTATAGTGTCGTCTGGGTTAGGCCTGTCAAAAAATGCTATTAGTTTTTTCTTGTCTGATTTCTTGCCTTTACCCCCAACTTCTTGTTTTATAACGTAACCGCCACCAAGTACGGCATCTCTTATACGAAATGCGCTCTGTATTGAGCCTGGTGACTCAGAATATAATGTGGTTAGTGTGTTGTAGTTTTTACCAGATCCGTATTGACTGCCTATGAAGCTTTCAGAACTACCGCCAGATGTTGATACATACTTACGTGATGCACCAAACTTTCTATCTAATGCTTTTACAGTCTCAACAGACCAATCTTTTTTAGCCGCATCTAAAGCCTTGTTAACCTCATCCACCACTTCTTTATTGAATTCTGTTTGTAAGTTTTGGGTAATATCCTGCTTAAACTGTTCTACTTTTTCATCTAATGCACTTTTTACATTATCGCTTTCTAGTACTGTTTTTTCTAAAAATTTAGGTATTTTCATAGTTTTTTAACCTTTTTTTGCATAAAATATTAAAAAATAAGGTTTCTATAAAAATAATACCATTTACTGACCAATATGCAAACATTATACGCCTAAAAATCCTCTGCCTGGCGTGCCTTGTGCTGCGTGATAGCACACACCTGCTACGGCATCTGCTACGTCTTTGCTACCTTGCCTGGGGTGATCTATCTTTGTACCTTTTATTTCCTCTAATTGTTGTA
>Ga0075125_10000662_pt1 | contig 15571 bp, 21 predicted proteins | sample AntAceMetag02UKN_FD_69810 | JGI IMG/M metagenome (GOLD analysis project Ga0075125, IMG submission 69810) | Saline lake microbial communities from Ace Lake, Antarctica - Antarctic Ace Lake Metagenome 02UKN | ecosystem: Environmental > Aquatic > Non-marine Saline and Alkaline > Saline | place... | reverse complement strand
AGACGATAAGATTAATCAAATGCTGGGAAAAACAGAAACTAAAGAAAAGAGTGATGGAGAAAAGAAAACAGAAGAGAAAACAGAAGAGAAAACAGAAGAGAAAACAGAAAAGAAAACAGAAACTCCAGAAGAGAAAATTAAAAGAATGTTGGGTTAAATGAAAATATAATAAAAATTAATTGATTGCGAATAAGGTCATTGTGTTATTTCTGAAAAGAAATATCTCTATGTTTAAAGCAGCCTTACGCAAGAATCAATTAAATACTAAAATGAAAAAAAATTATTGGAAGTAATGTTTGAAGAGCTTAATGGCATGACCGATTGGATAGGTCAAGCACTTGGAGGAGACGGCTTTTTGGACAAGCAGAAATAAGTAGAATCAAAAATAAAGAAATGGTTAAGCTTAATAAAAAAGAACCCAACATTATTAAAGTCGCTCAACCTCTTGGGAAACTAAAAGACGTAAAATATCATAAACAGGTTCCAAAAGAAAAGGAACAAAAGTTTTTTAATCATAACTATAAAGAGAAGAGAAATATTAATAAAGAAAACTAAAACCATTAGTTTTAAATACCAATAAACATAAGTAAGACTAAGTTGGAGAATATTATGACATACGCAGAAGAATTAAAAGAATTAGAAACCATTAAGGTTAATAAGAAGATGCATAAACTTATGGTTAGAGAGCATACAAAAAGAACACATAAAGCCTTTGTTGATGAAAATAAAGCTTGGATTAGAGTGTTAGATATCACCATGGTGATTGTTGTGTTATTAAATTTTGGTGCAGTCTTTATGACCAATATGTTAGTTGTAAGAGCAAATCCAGAAATAAAATTACATGAAGCTAATACAGCACAAGCAGAAATGAATGATTATGAACCTCATAAACAAGGAGGTGCACTAATGAAGTCAATATTAATTCAAACAGCATTATGGGTTATAATACTTTCTGTGTTTGTTAGCAATAGAATAATGTTAATTAGTTATCCGCAACTTACGGTAATGACAATAACGGTTATATACTTTGCATTTTTACTCACATTAGATTTTGTAAATGATTTTGGTTATTTAATTGGAGTAATGATATGGGGTTAGTGTTAAATAATCAATAAGTTTATATGTTAGTAAATATTAAATAATATAGGAGAAACAAACAAATGGCATTAAAAGATTATTTATCTTTGTATAAATGGAGTAAAGATATAAAGGATTATATTAAACTCGTAAAAGTCAAAGATAAAAAAAGGAAAGAGACAACAATAAGAAGAGATTACTATAGATTGAAAGTCAAATATGGAACTACAAATGAACCATTAGAACAACCACTAAAGGTTGAGGAATATAATTTTGGTGAATACACTTCTTCTCATTTAAAAAAAATTAAATTACAAGACTTTAAAAGAATGAAAATAAAACTAAGTGAAGAGTTTTTAAAAAGAGAAGGTTTTACGTTTAAAGAAGTTAATAAACTTTTAGGAAAAGAAGAAGACATTAAAAAGTTTGATACTGAAGAAGAGGTGTATGTATGAGTTACATAAAAGTTAATGGTATAGAAATAAAAACCGATGGAGTAAATTCTTCTATAATAATTCAAAATGGACACGTGTCAGTTAATGGTAACCATATTGATATTGGAAAGGATACACAAAATATAAAGATTGAAGGAGACGTGGGTCAATTAAAAGTAACTGGAAGAGTTGAAGTTACTGGAGAAGTTAAAGGCAATGTTGATGCTGGTGGAAGTGTTACCTGTGGCAATGTGGGAGGCAATGTAGATGCTGGTGGAAGTGTTACAGCAGATAATATAGAAGGAGATATTGACGCTGGTGGAAGTGTTAGTATAAAGAGGAGATAAAAATGATAGATGGAGAAGATGCGTTTGGTTTTATTAGTATTTTAGTTATTTGTTTTGTTGTTGTTGTAACATTAATTGGAGGCTTTGTTGAAAGTAGAGTAAATACTCCATATGCCGCACAAGATGCACAAAATCAATGTATAGGTAGAGGGTATGATGTTTATACATGGTATGATAGACCATTATTTAGTCGCTATGATTTAGGAGTAAAATGTGGATATGTATCATATGAACAAAAAGACATAAATGTAGATATAGATGAAGGAAGTACATTGGTGTTAAGTTAAGGAGATAAAAATGGCAAAGAAAAAAACAACCACAACACCAGATTTTGAAAGAGTGCCTTTATTAGCAGTTTTTAAAGTGGGAGATAAAATTAAGTTTAGAACAACAAGAAACATAACCAATTTTGAGTTGTATGGGTTTTTGACAACATATATTAAATTTTTAGAAGTTGACTTGGCAAGACATATGGGCAAAGCAAATTTTGATGTTGAAGATAGTGATAGTGAATTTGGAAGTTGATATATAGAATGCTGGATTGGTTTTTAGTGGGAGACATAGTTCTTCTAGCACTACTGGTATGGTGGTTATTTAGAAACGGTCCTGCAATACGTGATTAAAATGGATTGGTTTATGGTTGGAGCAGTTGGTGGAATATTGTTAATATTTATATTTATATTAACGTTGTGGTTAGCTCATAAAATTGATTCTAAAAAACCGAAATATTAAAAATGAAATGGTACAACCTTGAAGAAGCGGAACGTATTAAAAAAGTTTATGCTAATTATAGTATTCAGGACTTCTGGAATTTCTGGTCTGATGAAAAAAAATCTTATATGGAAATAAGAACTATCGCATATAAAGAAGCTAAACAGATGGGGCAAGCTCTTGATATATATTATTATTGGGGTGGTTGTTTTGTCTCTAATTATAAAGAATTAAAAAATGCAATTGCATATTCTCGTAAATATAAAATTAAAATTTGGTTTAGTGCTAATCCAAGAAAGTGGAACTATAATAAATATGGTAAAAAAGGTTTAGGAGGCACTGAACCTTTTGTAAAAAGTATTAAGTTTTTATTTTTAGATATTGATAGAGCAGTGAAAAAGACAACAGCAACATTAAAAGAACTTGAAAACTGTGATAAAGCTAGTGAACTTATTATAGGAATACTTAAAAAATATAAATGGGCAAATAGCTATTGTAAAATAGTTTCCGGGAATGGAGTACAGCTTTTAATTAAGCTAGACCATGAGATAACTATGCCAAATGCTATTTACAATGAGGAATTTAAATCGTATGATTTTACTGAGGAATTTAATAAACATAAAAGATTAATTGCTGAAAGCATAGGTAAACAAATAATTAAATTTATGACAACAAAAAGAGAAGGCGGAAGTTATTGTGACCAACTTGGAGTTGAAATAGATAAAACTGGGTTTAGAATAGGACAGGTTGCAGCACTTCCATTCACTAAAAATTATAAATATGGAGAATTTACTTGGCGGGGAATTGTTGAACTTAAAGAAGGAGTTAATGATGGGTTCTCAGATTACTTAATGACATTTTATGAAAAGATTATTTTATATAAAGAAGAAGCACAAGCAAAGAAATTATTTAATAAACATAAAATTTATAAGTCCAAAGTTATGGAAAATAAACTTATTAAGTTTATGTTAGAAAATAATTTACCATATGGTATGTTGAATAATTATTTATGGTTTAGTCTTAAATGTCTTTTTAGAGATAGTGGATTTAAAACGTCAGATAAAGAATTTATTAAAGTGCACAAATTATTACAAGCAAAGTATGGAACATTTACCACTAATATTCCTGAAAGTAGATTTGAATTTAACCCAGATATAGTTAATAAATATTGCATCATAAATCTAATTCCTCCACTTTATGATTTATGGGATTTTAAGTACTGTGACGAGAATTTTAAAATTGATAATATAAAATGGGAAGATAGATGGATAGCAAACAATAAGAAAACGAACTTACCTCCTGAAACAGATATAATGGAGGATATGAAAGGAATTAAATTGCTACTTGAGCACGGTAGTTTTGGAAACGTTGAAAAAGTATATCAGTTTACAAATGGATGTATTGATAAGTATGGCGTAGTTAAGGCAAAGTATTATACAACTTATCTTTTTAAACGTTATATAGGACATAAATAAATATATATATAAATATCAAAGTATTTATAATATTATTACAAGATGATTACAAAAAAAGCTAGAAGACATAGTGGTTGGACAACTCCACATTCTACTATACATAATAAAAAGAATGTTATAATAAATGAATGTTTAGACCCACAACCATTTTATGATGGGTGGAATAGTTGTCGAGATGGTTATAGAGATTATATGATGGATAGAACTAAAAAGAAGAAAGCTAGTTTTATTAAAGTATGGGATAGTTTTGATAGCACATATTGGAACGGTTTTAAAAAGAATTGGAAACAAGATAGATGGAAATTATTAAAACAAAAGAAGATTAGGCAAGCTAGAAAATCAAAACATTTATATAAGTAAGTATTTTACTACTTTATAACTAAGTATTTAAGGTGATTTAACTAATAAAATGCAACAAGCAACGAATTCGGGAATGTGTACCAGTACAAATTTGTTACTGGCGAGTCTCATTTGAGTCTCTGTTCCGTTGCTTAAGATTTCTTGATGTTTCGAACGCGGAACTTAATATAACTTTCATTGATAGCAGTTTAGGGTAGTCAGGTCTAACTCACTGCGCTCATGACGCAGAAAACGGTGGTTCAAATCCGCCAACTGCTATATTTTCATAATCATAGACACTATAAGGATGGGAGATGTATAGAAGCCCAAGAAACTATGGTCGCCAACAAGTCCACTATATATGTGCATAGTGGCGTAATGCCTTTGTAACGATTGTGGTAAGACGTGCCTGACTGTTAATCAGGATTATAGCAGTTCGACTCTGCTCGAGGGCGCCAACGGGAGTGGCGGATTGGCAAACGCGCTGGACTTAGGTCGGCAAGACCGTTCATAAGTGGCGAAGCTCAAGTCAAGCCGAGAGACATCCAGTTCAACGAGGTTGTGGAGCAGGTTCGATTCCTGCCTCCCGTATTTTTCGTTTTGTTAATATTAACAAAACGTTATGGTGTAGAACCTAAATGGCGAGGGACGTGGTTGCAACCCACGGTAAAGCAAGTTCGATTCTTGTCTATACCTTATGGTAACAAAGAATATGTAGTTTGATAAGTAATGCCGCGGTTGGGCAGTCTGGTTTGCCTGTTCGGTTTGAACCCGAATTCAGAAATGAAATGCAAGTTCAAATCTTGTCCGCGGCGTATGTCGTGAGTGAATGATATGGTACATTCGTTTGGTTGCTAACCAAGTTGCGAGTAACACTCCTATCTCGGTTCGAATCCGAGTCACGACGTTATTAATAGTAATATAAAAATGTATTATGATTAAACAACGGGCCTTTGGTGAAATGGCATCACATCTCTCTTGCAAAGAGAAGTTCTGGGTTCAAATCCCAGTTGCGTCCATATGAGAAGAGACAGTATAACAGGAAGAGTATTAAAAGTAAATCCTTTAAATAAAAAGGAATTAGATAGATTCGAATTTGATGAATGGATGATGGAAAGTTGTGAATAATGAAGATAACAAAACAATTAATAAAACAGAGAGAAAAAGAATATTTAGAAAATATGTCTGAATCAACAAAAAAAGAAATTGAATTATTTAAAGATTTATTTTAATGAACTATGCTGATATAGCTTAGGCAGTAGAGCGGGAGTTTTGTAAACTTCGGACATGGGTGCAATTCCCATTATTAGCTCCAAAAGACACACACAGCAAACAAACCAAACAACCACCGTAAATGGATGAACCCTGTGTCTTGTTATTTTAATCAATACATTTATATAATTTAGTTAACTTATTAAATATATGAGAATGCATAGAAAAAAACAGAAACCAACAAAATTAGTTGATAGATGTGTTGATTGTAAAATTCAATTAAAAAAGAATAATAGACATCATTTTAGATGTGAGAAATGTTGGGAAGAATTTCAAATTAAGAAAGGTAATATTGCTTTACTTGGAGGAGTTTGATTAATTTATCATAATCTTTATATATTCTAACATATTTTGTAAGAATAAGTATGACATCTGGGAAAATACATATATTTGGAGGATTGATTCTAACAGGATTTGTTATTTCATTTTTCTTTACAGTATTAAAAATTCGATTAATAGACTTGCCAGTTGTAGTAATTATTATATTTCTTTATTCACAATTACCTGATATTGACCATAAAATGTCCAATATAACTTGGTTAAATCTTATACTGGGTATTACTTTATTATGGATTGGTCACTTTACTAAATATGATACTACGTTGTTTGGAATGATATTACTTACCGTTATAGTAATTTCTGTCTTGAAATTTCCTCATCGAGGTCCAACTCATACTATGTGGTTTGTTTTTGCTAGTCCTTTTTTACTATTATTTTTACCAGACGGATTATTTTATAAACCAGGTTTAATGATTAGTGCCGCGATTGCTTGTTACAGTCATTTATTATTAGATGGTTATTGGTTTAAATTAACATTGAAAAGTAAGAAGAAGGATTTTACAATTTTGAGTAAATAATCAAAACATTTATATATAAGCTATACTTTATAACTTTATTATGTATAACAATAATCACAAGTGGGATAGGGAACAGAGACCGATAGTAGTATCAGTCTTTGGAATCTATCAAGGCAAATAAGCCTCAAGACTTGTGATTAAAAATTTCTACTAACAAATTTTCGGTCACTTGTTCTTGGAAGATTAAAAATTTATATTTATGGAGGCGACCCCTGCAGTACTCAATTTGAGTTGTCCTAAGCATGACAAAAACTGCTTATATGTTCCTGTGGTGTAGCGAAATACATATCTAGCTTTCGATAAAAAAGAAGAAACTAGAAGCCCTGGGTTTGACTCCCGGCAGGAACATTCCGGCCTAAACTATGGAACATCCTAAGTATGATGTAAAAAGACTTAATGGGCGGTTAATTCAATCCGGTAGAATGTCTCTTTTACAAGGAGAACGCTGTAGGTTCAAATCCTGCATCGCCCACCAGGTGATTGAAATGAATAAAAAAATATATTGGAGGTGTTGCAAACGTTGTAGTAGGTATTATTATGTTTAACCATAAACATAGTAAAATATGTGACAAATGTAAATTATCGAAAGGAACAAATTATTTAACAAAATTATCAAATGAAGTAATCTGTCCAGAGTGTGAAGGATAGCACGTTTGGCTGTAGACCAAGAAGAGTGAGTTCAATTCTCACTGGACAGACCAGTGGAGAAGACGTAGGTTCGAATCCTGCACAGATGCCTTAATTGGTATCTGTTAGTTTAGCGGACAGAATATCTCCTTTATTATTTATGGGCTGGGAGTGCGGTTTGGATGCATCCGTGGTTTGGATTTACAAAAACAAAAGACTACGTGGACGCTGGTTCGAATCCGGTTCAGCCCACTATTTAAATGCCGCTGTGGTGTAACGACAACACAGAAGTCTGTCTAACTTCAGCATCGGGTTTGACTCCCGGCAGTGGCGCCAACGGGAGTGTAGCTCATCGGTTAGAGCACTTGCCTGATAAAACAAAGGCAGCTCAGTTGCCTTATAAGGAAATCGTTGAGAAAGTAAGTGGCAGAGAGTTCAATTCTCTCCATTCCCACTCATATGGAAGGATAGCAATGAAGCTGTGATACAGCGAAACGTGGTTGTATTATTAATTGTGTAATACTAGAATAAGCAACGTGGGTTTAAATCCCACTCCTTCCACATATTCATAACGGCGTGTAGTTTAATGGATTAGAACATATGGCTTCGATATTTTTCATATGGCCAGTATATGTTTTGAAGATACCATAAAACGGGGGTTCGATTCCCCTCACGCTGACCAATGAACAGTTAGTTCAGTCTGTCTAGAATGTCCGACTTTTAATCGGAAGGCCACGGGTTCAAATCCCGTACTGTTCACCAATCCCTGTGGAGTAGCGGTCAAACTTACTAGGCTTTGGAAAATATCTGAAGAAACCTAGAGCCCTCAGTTCGAATCTGAGCAGGGATATTTCATAACCTTTATATAATATTAAGTACATATTATATAAAATGAAATGTGAAAAATGTAATAAAGAACATAAAGGAAATTTTGGTAGTGGTTTATTTTGTAGCAGAAGTTGTGCTAATTCAAGAGTATTTACTAAGGAAGCAAGGCTTAAAAAATCTATTGCCGGTAAAAAATATTTTCAAAATAATGAAAATTGTATGAAAGGTATTCCTAGAAAACCACATACAGAGCAAACTAAAAAATTATTGTCACAAATTGGTAAAGTAAATTACAAAAAAGGTTTAATACTTAAATTATCAGGAAATTCATATCCCAGAAAATTAGAATTAAAATATAAACCATTTATTGAAAAATACTTTAATACTAAAGATTTAAAACCAGAAAAAATTGGAAAACATTGGTTTGATTTTGTAAATGAAAATTATATTATTGAGTTTACAATTGATGCAACAGCAGGAATACATGATGCAATAAAGAGATTTAAAACAGTAGTTGAGGATAAAAGAAAAAAATTTTTGGTATGTCCGTCAAATTGGTTTGGACAAGATAGAAGAAATAGATTATTTTTAACAGGTGCGATATTTGTTGATATTAACAATGTTGGAAGTGGTGTAACGGTTTAGCATAATAGACTGTGACTCTATTGGAGCGGGTTCAACTCCCGCCTTTCAACCCAACTAAAATGATAAAGAAAACAATCGAACAACTGGAAAAAGAATTAATAACAATGACTGCCGATAGGGATTCGTCTATTGAGATGTATCAAGAGTTTCATAGTCAATCTGTTCAACGTGGTAAAGCTATTGATATATTATTACCTATGATAAAAGATGATATGTTAGTTGATTTGTTAGCTGAGACTTATGACTTAAAGCAAGAAGTAGGAAAATTAAAATCACAAAAGAAATTTTTATTATGGCAAAAAGATAATCCAAGTAAAGGAATTGTAGATTGGATTCAAGGTATGGAGTAACGGGCCTATGGCAGAATTGGGAATGCGCTGGACTGAAGATTCAGTGAGGAAACTCGTGGGGGTTCAAGTCCCTCTAGACCCATTATTTAATAAAGGAGTATAAAATGGCATACGAAATATATAAACAAAAAGTAACAAGAGAAGAATACTTTAAGAAATGGGATAGAGACAATGTTGAAGACTTAACTGATGAATTAAAAGATTATATCTTTAATAAACATTTAATAAAGTCTGCGGTTTTCAATAGAGATAATTTTAAATGTCAAAACGATAATTGTAAAACACCTTTAAGCCCTCTTACGTTTCATCACGTTAAATTTAAGAAAAACGGTGGAGCTTACAAGGAGCGTAACGGTGTTACAATTTGTCAAACTTGTCATAAAAGTTTTAATAAAGCAAAGATGATGTTAACATTTACAAATGAAAACATTCCTCCTCATTTTAGAGGTCATTCTTTTAAATTAGAAAAAGAAGAAAAAATGAATTGGAAAGTAATTAAATCTGAAATGGGAAAATTAAGAAAAAATTTAAAAAGTAACCACGGAATACTTATATCCTCAATACAGATGAAAATATTAATAAGATGGTTAACTATCCCTTATGAGGAATGGGACGATTAATATTTTAGTAAATAATGCGTCCATAGTGTCAACGGTAGCACACAAGGCTTCCAACCTTGAAGAGTGGGTTTGAATCCCGCTGGGCGCACCAGATGTAGTAGTGTAATAGCAACACGATAGTCTCCAGAACTATTAATGTGGGTGCAACTCCTGCCTACGTCATATTGATTAAAATCAAAACATTTATATAAGTATTATATTATACTTAATATACAATGTCGGAAACAATACAAGATTTAATTAATGAAACTATTAAAACAATTCTTGAGGCACATACTAAAAAAAGATTAGAAATTTTTTTTAGAGAAGTTCTAACGAATGTTCCTGGTATGCCAATAGATGAATATTATTGGTGTGAAGTGAATCCTGTTACTGGAGAAGGAATTAAAGAATTAACAATGGATAATATTAAAGAGATATTAAATTCTAAAAATAACGTTGATTAAAATCAAAACATTTATATATCAATACAATATTATATACTTATAAAATGAACAAAGTTATAAAAGGCATTGGATAAATACTACCGTGGTTTAATACCCAACGGTAGTAATATGGAACAAACCCATAAAGTCCAATGTGACTCAAAACTATTAATGGTTGACAACTTTGAAGTCAATCAAGTGTCAGTGCAAGTTTTTGTGCTGAATACAAAGAAAGACGTAAAACAATACTGTAAAGATACAGAATTGGATTTCAGGAAAGGATTATATCATTATTATAATCCCAATTGGTTATACACAAAATGAACAAAACAAAAACCTTTGCACGTATTTAACTCGTTGCCTAAAAATTGGCAACTGTGGTATAAGTTTGACAAACGAAACCACAGGACGGGTTGGACGTGCAAAGATGAAGAAAAGAATCTTGGAATGTAAAATACATGGTTTTACACTTCACAGATGTAAAAGAAAGTATTGGAAAACTGCTAAAGACAAAATAGCAAGTGACTACAAAGAACAATGCTTTAAGTGTATCGGAGAAGGGAGATACAAAAAAACATCTGAAAAGAAAACAGGAGGCCACGTAAAAATTGGCTGATTTTATTTTTATTTTTGATTAAAATCAAAACATTTATATATGTGTTAGTATTTATTAATAATAAAGTCACACACAGCAAACAAAACCAACTACAAATGGAAAACCCTGTGACTTGTTTTATAGTCTTAGAAAGACACACACAGCAAACCAAACAACCACATTCAAAATGGAAAACCTGTGTCTTGGAGGAACTTTAAAATGTTAGATGAATTAAAAAAAGAAACAAATTTTACACGAACAGAAAATGACGCGTTGACACATAAGACAACAACAAATTCTAACTTGGACTTTTTCGCTTTAGGCGGAGCCCTAAGAAAGAGAACAGAAGAAGACATACAATTAATATTCTCAAATGCCTTTACAACTGACGATAAGTTAGCTTTGAAGACATTATTTTATCTTAGAGACATACTGGAAGGACAAGGTGAGAGAAGAACTTTCCGTGTTATAATAAAATACTTAGGAAACGAATATTCTGAACGAATAAAGAAATTAATAAAGTATGTTCCTGAATTTGGTAGATGGGATGATTTAATGTATTTATTAGATACAAAGGTAGAGAAAGATGTAATTGTATTTATTAAAGAACAATATGAAAAAGACTTAAAAGAAAAAGTTCCAAGTTTATTAGGGAAATGGTTACCTTCTGAAAACGCTTCTTCATATAAAACAAAAGTGTTAGCTAAGAAAGTTAGAAAAGCATTAAGTATAACTTCTAAAGAATATAGAAAATCTTTGGTTATATTACGAGACAAAATAAAAATTGTAGAGAAACTAATTTCAGAAAAGAAATGGGGAGAAATTGACTATGGACATTTGCCAAGTAAAGCAGGACTTAAATATAGAAGTGCTTTTAGTAAACACGATGCAGAAAGATATAGTGAATACTTAGACGATGTTAAAGCAGGAAAGAAAACAATTAATGCCAGTGCTTTATATCCTTATGAAATAGTAGGTAAAGTTCTTGATGGACAGTCTGATGAAACTTTGAATATTTTATGGAGTAACTTACCTAATTATGTTAAGGAAGATGAGAATGCAATAGTTGTAGCAGATGTAAGTGGAAGTATGATAGGTTTACCTATGAATATTTCTGTATCTCTTGCTTTATATTATGCGGAAAGAAATAAAGGTAAATTTGCAAATCATTTTATCACGTTTAGTAATAATCCTGTGTTAGTTGAAATTAAAGGTAAAGATGTTTGTGAGAAGATTAGTAATATATCAAGAGCAGATTGGGATATGAACACCAATATTGAAGCTGTGTTTGATTTGATATTACATACAGCAATTAAATATAAGTTACCACAAAAGGAAATACCAAAAAAGATTTATATAATTAGTGATATGGAATTTGACAGATGTACCGAAGAACCAAACGCAACTGTATTTAGTGAACTAAAAAGAAAGTTTAAAGAAAAAGATTATAAACTTCCTGAATTAGTATTTTGGAATGTAGATGCAAGACAGAACCAATTCCCAGTAACAAGTGAAGATAATAATGTACAATTAGTTAGTGGAGCTTCTCCAATACTATTCAAACAAATTGTGTCTGGAAAGTCTGCTTACGATTTAATGGTTGAAATATTAAGTAGTGAGAGATATAAAGATATTGAATAAATGGCGGCTTACGCAAGTAGCACAGCTGGTAAGGATAGGGGCGAACCTAGGATAACGCACGCTTGAAAGTAACCAGATGGTTCGTTGTGGGTTTCAACACCTCGGCTGCCACCCATTTTTATGGAGGTTATTAATATGGAAAAAATTAAGTTTAGTAATTTGTCTTGGCCACTAAGGATAGCAATTATATTAGCGTGGTTTGCAGGAACAATAACTTTAGGTTTATTTATATATGGTTTTATGATGTAAGTAAATCATAACATTTATATACTTGCTAGTTTTACTAAATCTATAAAACAAGGTTTTAATAAGGGTATAAATCGGGAGGTGCCAAAATGGCAGAAGAAGGAAAAGTAGTTAATGAAAAGAAAAATGAATTTGAAAACTTAGGTGAAGATTTCCCTGAGCAGACAGTTGCAGCAGTACCAGGTGAAAGTTCTGATATGATTGCTGGAAGTAATGCAGGCGTTGAATACGATTGGGGTAATGCACCAGATTCTGTAAGGGCTCCAGAAAGAGTTGACTTAGATGGAAAGACAGTAACTATCACTAAAGCAGAAATAATATTACCAAGTAAAAGTACTCCTTGGGAGCGCACACGCGATAAAAGTAAGGAAGTGAAATTTTGTATTTTTAAACTACACTACGATATTGAAGCGCAGCAAGAGTTCTATTCTGGGGTTAGGGTGTTTAGGAATAATCCAGACAACGAATTATATAGCCATCCGACAATGACAAGAGACGGTTTAAGTCAAGCAAGTGGAGTTCTTATGGCTTACGCAAACTATAAGAAAAAGGACATAAAGGAAATTTCTTTAAGAGAATTTATGGGCTTTTTAAATAGTAAACCAAAAGCTTTAATCAAAGGGAAGGAATTTAAAAATCCAACAACTGGTGGCGTTGTTAAGAAAAATATGGTTGACAAATTTGTGGATTAATTTCTTTTATTTCTTTTATTATTTTTAATAAATAGTAAAAGTTATAGGAATCAAAATGATAAAAGATGTTAGAATATGTTCTTCTTTAGATTGTTCCAATAAAGTTTATGCTAAAGGATTATGTGAGAAATGTTATAATAGACAATATCAAGCACAATATAAACGACCATTAATTATCTGTAAAAAATGTGGAAAAGAAAAACCACATCAAGCCAAAGGCTTATGTGATAATTGTTATACACAACCATTAATTATCTGTAAAAAATGTGGCGAAGAAAAAAAACATTGTGCTAAAGGATTATGTTCAAAATGTTATCAAATACAATATACACAACCATTAATTATCTGTAAAAAATGTGGAAAAGAAAAACCAAATAATGGGCGTAATTTATGTTCAAAATGTTATACACAACCATTAATTATCTGTAAAAAATGTGGAAAAGAAAAACCACATAAGGCAAAAGGATTATGTGAGAAATGTTATAAACGACCATTAATTATCTGTAAAAAATGTGGAAAAGAAAAATCACATAGTGCTAAAGGATTATGTGACAAATGTTATAATAGACAACATAAACGACCATTAATTATCTGTAAAAAATGTGGAAAAGAAAAACCGAATGCGTCAAAAGGTTTATGTAAAAAATGCTACACCTTATATAAAGAACATACAGATATTAATTTTAAGTTAAAAATGATATTATCAACAGGAATTAGAGAAGCAATTAAAAATCAAAAAAGTATAAAATCAAAAAGAACGTTATCTTTATTAGGAGCAAATATACCAATAATAAGAAAACATTTAGAAAATAATATTTATGGATATAAAATTAAAGATATTGGTCTAAAAAAAATACATATTGACCATATAATTCCTTTATCAAGTTTTGATTTAACCAAAGAAAGTGAACAAAAAAAAGCTTTTCATTATACTAATTTACAATTATTATGGTACGAAGATAATTTAGAAAAAAGTAATAAATTAAATTGGAAGAAGGTGCAAAATGTTAAAAGTTCGAAGTAGTTTCTCGCAACATGAACTGTTCGAGAATTGTTCTAGGCTCTGGTTTTATAACTATGTGTTAGGTATCAGACCCGATAGTGATATGTCTTATGCTAATGCAGGTAATGCAATACACGAATGTTTGGAGCTTCATTATAAAAACGATATTTCTATTAATGATGTTAAAACTGCTTTTAAAATTAAGTGGAAACAAAAAGGACTAGAAAATGGAATTCTAAAAGATAAACAAGATGCTTACTGGCTTATGATTGTCGAGGGAATAAACAAGGACTTAGTTATAACTGATACTGAAATGGAATTATCTTTTCCAGATTGTAAAGGTTATCTAGATGTAGTAAATACAAATAATGATAAAATATTTGATTGGAAGTCTTCCACTCGAGGACCGTGGAATGAGAAAAGTTATAAAAAACAAATGCTTTTATATTCATGGTTATATTTTAGAAAGTTTAATAAGTTACCAAGTGAATGTATTGTGTATTATTTAAAGTATACAGGCACTAAAGGAGAAATAAGATTTACTCCTGAAATGGAAGAAGTATTGGAAATAGAAACTTGGTATTATGATATTTTAAAACAAATGATAACACTTAGAGAAACAAAAATATTACCAGAAAAAGTTGAAGAGTGTTATATGTTTTGTCCTGATGCATTAAAAGAAACTTGCATGAATAATATGCAAGGAGAAATAGATATTAAAATAATAATATTGGGAAATTTTATTAAAGTGTTCGGTCCTATTACTCCAATGTTACATTATGGTATTCAAAAGAAGTTTAGTTATGTTTTAAAAGACTCTTTTTTCATTTTAAAGAAAATGCAAGAAAAAGAAAATGCAATAGCAAAAAATGCAGGACGAGCACCAAGACATATAACGTTTGATGGAACTATTCATTACTGGAATGTAAATAAGCAACTACTTCCAATCGGTTTTATGAAAGAATTTATAGTTACACTTAATGATTATGCTGAACATAAAAAATTAAATCTTAAATTAGATATTGATGATAGACGTAAAGAATACAAACCAACGTTGACAATGCCGGATTTGTTTAAAAACGGGGTAGTATTGCGTGACTATCAACTAGACGCAGTTAGTGCATTTTTGAAAGAAAAGTTAGCAATACTTGAGATAGGAACTGGCGGGGGGAAAAGCGAGATTGCAATTGAAATTATTAGAAGACTTAGATGTCGTACTATATTTATAGTAGATAAAATAAGTTTACTTACACAAACAAAGAAGAGAATTGAGAATGCACTAGGAATAGAAGTTGGTACAATTGGAGCAGGAGAAAATTCCGTTAAAGAAATTACGGTCGCAACAATACAAACACTCAATAAAAATCTTCCAAAATATAGTGCGTAT
>Ga0075125_10000659_pt1 | contig 15604 bp, 17 predicted proteins | sample AntAceMetag02UKN_FD_69810 | JGI IMG/M metagenome (GOLD analysis project Ga0075125, IMG submission 69810) | Saline lake microbial communities from Ace Lake, Antarctica - Antarctic Ace Lake Metagenome 02UKN | ecosystem: Environmental > Aquatic > Non-marine Saline and Alkaline > Saline | place... | reverse complement strand
TACGGTGCTGATTTGTACAGCGCTGATTTGCGCGGCGCTGATTTGTACGGATCTGATTTGCGCAATGCTGATTTGCGCAGTGCTGATTTGTACGGTGCTGATTTGTGCGCTGCTGATTTGTATAGCGCTAAATTGTGCAATGCTGATTTGCGCAATGCTGATTTGCGCAGTGCTGGTTTGCGCGGCGCTGATTTGTACGGATCTGATTTGCGCAATGCTGATTTGCGCAGTGCTGATTTGTACGACGCTAAATTGCGCGAGGCTAAATTGCGCGATGCTAAATTGCGCGGTGCTAAATTGCGCGATGCTGATTTGTGCGGTGCTGATTTGTGCGGTGCTATCACCGATGATTAAACTAACATATGCCTTAACCGCTTATGCCGCAATCATTGATATTATTATTTGCACTTTAGCGAGCGCTAATTCGATCATAATTATACCGTTTATGGTTTTTCTTTTTTCGTTCATAAAACTACTTGACAAAAATAATCCCGCCAAAATTCCCGCCAAATAACCCCACTATATAGGCGTAAAAATAAGTGTTTTTGCGCCTATATCTTTCTTTCAATTTATTTATAAAAAAAGTGAGAAAAAGCTTGACAACTTTAGAAAAAAGGCGTATATTTGAATCATGAAATTGAGAGAAACAAAAGGAGATAAAGAAATGACTTACACCGTGGATAATTTTTCTAGCGAGAATAAAAAAGGGCACATCAGCCTGCAACGTGGCGGGCATGTTAGCGCGTATCTTTTGCACACTCAGGGCACCGCAAAAATTGATGCTAAAAATAGGCGTGATGCAGCAAGAAAAGCGCGAAAAATGTATCCGTCCCCTGTACCAGGCGCAGTAATCGGCGTGTTTGACGGTAAACGATGGTGGTACGATTTTTAGAGTTAAATAGACTCTAAAACCTCCAAAACCTTCGCCGGTTTTATGCTACGCATACAATCGGCGTTTTTTCCTAGGGACCAATTACATAATTTATAATCATGCTTGAAGCATGGGGCTTGCTTACATTTGCCCTGAATGGTTTTGACGCTGCTATAAAAGCTGATTCGTGCGCTTGCCGGGAACGGTCCGAACAATCCAACGGCCTTGACACCCAATGCCCCCGCAACGTGCAAAAAGACGCTATCAGGGCCAATAAAATAATCACTAGCAGCAATCAGCGAATAATTTAAAATGATATCCTTAACCCGTTGATTCAAGGAAACAAAGTTTTCTTTGTTATTTTTCCGCCTATATTTAGCATGACCAATTGTTACGACAAAATAACCGCTATCAATTAACATAGTAACCAATTCATCGATATATTCAATCGGCCAAGTCCGGTTAATACTGCTAGCCTCAGTGTGCAACACAACCACTGGTTTTTTAACGTTAAGTTCTTTATGCAGGAAAAAATAACCATCATTTTTATACTTCTCAGGAATCACAAAATCCGGTTGCATATTGTTAAGGGCGATATTGCAGCTTTTGCAAAATAATTCAGTTGCATGTTTTGTACTTCTTGATTTCTGTAAAATGCTTTCAAAATGCAAGTGATAATTAAATCTCCTGAGTTCGTCAAATCGAATCGGAGTGTCAACATAGCGGTCAATGCTAGGTACACACCGGCACGTCTCAAAATACTTGTTTCGAGTCGCAAACGTAACAAAGGCGCCTTGCTCTTTAAGGTGCCTAAGAATTGGTGATATCATAATAACATCGCCATGACCTCCATGCCGAATAACTAAAACATCTTTTCCTTTGATAGATGCCTGTCCTTTGTACATTCTTAAATGCTTTGATGCGCTAGTATTTGATTTTGTCAATACATTGTTTTCTTTTAGTTTATCACCATTTCCAGGCCAAAGATATTTAGTGTTTGGTTGAATCAATCGGCCGTCTACATTGACCGGATTTGCTAATGAAATAATTCGCATTTATTTAAAGCCTCTGATTTCTTGAATCGTCACCAATTCCTTTTTCAGTTCGCTTTGACTTCGTTTTGTTTGAAACATTGCCAGCATAAGGATTTTTGAACACGGCAATAAACTTATTTTCTTTCTTTAAGATTTGCCAATAATACCAGTCAGTCGGCATTCTATCAAGGTTTTTGTTTCTTGTAATAAGTTTGTAAGACGGCAAATCGTGATTGATAAAGTAACTAGATTTTGCAATCCATAATCTTGATACTACATTGTATCTTAAATAAACCTCATAACCGCAAACATTAAAAACATAGTTACCGGCTATATGCAATGATTCATATTTAGGCGAGCAATCATAAGGTGAAACAATGCTTATTCCATCGTCATTTAAAAGATCAATTGAATTGCTTAACCAGTTATTTTTACTTATTGCGATATCATTATCCATCATAACAACATGCTTATAATCGGGAGCTACCTTTTTTATGAAGTTATTCCATGCATAATTTTTCGACCAATAAACATCATAACTATCAAGTGATATTTGGTCATAGCGGAAAACGGTTACACTGCTATTTGATATAATTAAATATCTATAGTAACCAAATAACCGCTTATCGCTGCTTGCCATATCATAAATATACAGATCGAAGTTTTCTGTATATTTGAATATCGACCGAATGCTTTTTATTGTTTCGTCAAACCTATCACAAACAGTTAAAAATATGGCGGTTTTGTTTTTCATCTTGTTATACCGGTTTTGTTTCATTATCTTTTTGGATTTTTTCTTGCGATAAAGAATTGTTCCCCTGAATATCTTGATTCATTTCTTTTCTTTGCTCCCATGTAAATAAACATATTGTCTATTGTTATAAAATCAAAGTGCTTACATAGTTTGTTGTAAAAATCCGGCCCGTAGGCTCGCACATGCTCAGGGTGTCCATATCTCGCTTGTAACTCTTTTTTAATTTTTTCATTATTTGGATTTTCGGCATATTTTAATGTTAATTTTCGGTCCTCTATTGTATCAAACTTTCGCATAATTGGCACTGGCAACAGCGCCCATCCACCCGGTTTTAATATTCTGAAAATCTCATTTAAAGCTATTTCATCGTTAAAGACATGCTCCAAAACATGAATTGCTAAAATTCCATCAACTGAGCAATCTTTTAAATTAATCTTTTCAAGGTCGATTGAAATTTGGCTAGGATTTTTAGCGGTTAAATTGGCTAAGATATGCTCAACTTCAAAGTTTTTAAATGCATTAACAAAGCATCTTTCAGGAGCAATATGTAGCAACTTTCCATATAGTAACTTATGCTTTTTCAAAATTTCAAAAACGCTGCGGTGCCTTTCCAGCGAATTGCAATTAGGACACTTTGCATTTTTTCTTTCTTTTGGGAATCCTGCATCTAAAAACATTCCACTTGATTCGAGATTTTCCGGTTGGTATGTTTTGCCAAAACCGCAAATATTGCAAATATTATTTATCATTATTGTCACCTTCAAATAAGTCAACATATCTTTTGCTAATTGCTTCTAGCGAAAAAAACTTTGATCTTTCATCTAAATGATTTTTTATGTCGTCCTTAAACTTTTCAGCAAATAACCATTTCACTTTCATTACTGCATCATTAATGCCGTCAACATAAAGCGGATAATTTTCACCTAATAAATGAATATTCGGTTCAGTCCTTTCGCACAATACCGGGACATTAGCGGTCATCGATTCGACGATTTTGGTCTTTAGCAAATAGGGACCGTATTTTAAGGTTACTTCGTTAGCCCTGCCATGTTCAAGATCGAACATAGCGATAGAACAAAGCATACACTTATATAGTATGTCAATGTTGTTTTCATCGGTATTAGTCCACCGGATGTATTTATGAGTTCTTATTCTTTCAGCTAACTCGTTTTCAAATTTAAACTTTGTTCCGTTTGATCTTTCATTTCCTACAATCAATAATCCCGCGTCCGTATCTTCTCTTAATTTGTCAAGAATATCAATTGCTTTATCAGCGCATTGAAAAGCAAACAACGTGCCTACATAACCAATAGTTACTTTTGGCAATCGGATATTATTAGAGCAACAATCGATAGGATAACATTTAGCTTTATTTAATCCTAGCTGTTTTGCGTGTTTCAATTGTCCCTTGCCTTGAACAATAACACTATTAGCATTTGCAAAAATGCTTTCTAATCCGGCTTTTCCGCTATTCCAATAACCCCCGTAAATATAGGGAAACATTTTTTCTTTATCTATGTATTTTTGAGTTAGTAGACTAATCTCAAAACCGCGTGTCACATAATAATCAAAGTCGGTTCCCTCGATATATCGCGGGACCGTTACCGGATAATTGAGCAGTCCAATAAAGGTTATATTTGACGCTTGTTTTATATTAACACTTGATCCGGTTTTTTTATACAAAACAGTAACATCATATTTCAAAGATAACGCTGAGACTTGATAAATAGTTTGCGCCCAGGAGCCTCGTTTCGTTGCCGGAATATCAGTTATCCAAAGAACAGACTTTTTTACTTTTTTTTTATCCTTGCAAACATAGAGAAAAGTTTTGACTGTATCGAAACATTCAACAGAAAAAAAGTGCTTTGATAACTCTTCGATCATCCACTGTTTGGACAAAATGCAAATGTGCGCGGGATCATTAACATAGTCCTTTGGTGTAGTAATAATTAGGCCGACTTTTGCAATTTTAGAAATATTTAAGATTAGCTTTTCCGGCTCGGTAACGTGTTCAATGATTTCACCGGCATGAATCCAGTCGAAACTGTTTTGTTTAAACGGTATTTTTTCGACTAATCCACAAGTAAAATTAACAGCGGGGTGTAATCTTTTTGCTTCGGCAACTAGCTCTTTTGATCCATCATATCCCAAGATGCTAGATATCCGATCAAGGCTAGAAATCGCCTCTGTGATTTCACCAGTTGCACATGCAATGTCTAAGACCGAACCTTCCCCAATATTTGCTAAAATTACTTCAAGCCTTTTTGCGTGCCATGGTTTTTTTGGATCATTGAGCGAGTTGGCTAGATTAGCGTTTTTCCAATGCTTTGCATATATGCTTAATTCGTCGGCCTTATTATTAGCGACATTAACTTCAATCTGAGCCGTCTTTTTTGGAGCATTGATTTTTTCGCCTAGTCGTCTTTTTTTGCCGCCAAAAGTATGCCCATTGTTAAAAAAAACGGCCATTATAAAAGCCCCCTTGCTGCTTCAAAAATACTATCAATAGTTATTGTTTGGATACAAACGTTATTAGGACAAGCATATAAATGCTTAGAATGCAGACATTTAAAATGCTCGCAACCCCCGCTGCTAGATTGAATCAATGTGCAATTCCCATTTACCGGGCTGTTTTTTGTCCAAAAAGTGGGGCCGAACAAACCGATTGACTTAATTCCTACAGCATCCGAAATATGTAAAAGACAAGTATCGTTACTAATCATTAAGTTACACTGTCTAATAATATCCGCAGTTTTGGCAAGTGGAAACTTACCAGAAAAATCCCAAATATGATTTTTTATTTGATCATTAGATTTCAGTGGTTTAAAGAAATGTTCATCAATCTTATCACCAACTAGAACAATTCGAGCATTTAGTTTTGATACCAAAAGTTCTAGTAACTTTTCTAACAAATTTAATGGGTATTTTTTAGCTGCCCATTTTGCATTGCAACCGTTAGCGATACAGATCAACGGTTCAATACTTTTATGATACATTTTCCACGCGGGATCAATCTTAATAGAAGTAGGATAATTTTTAAAATCAGATAGCAACTGTAGATAGCTGTCTTTTTCATACAACCCCGATTTAAAGTCTGGTTTTGGTTGAACCACTGCGCCGTTTGTTGCTTGCCTAAAATTTGAATGATCAAATCCCCACAAAACAAACTTCCGCCTATATCCGCTCAACTCTTTATCGGTGTCTAATTCGATTATATTAAACTTCGATATGCTTTTTATAGCGTCTAATCTTGGATCAGTTTTTTCGATAAAAATAATTGGATTATTTAAATTCTGCAAAAACGGAGTTGCTAAAATAAAATTTCCTATTCCATTCCCAAAAAAAACGCAATCCATAAAATAATTCCCATCGTCGATCGTCGTTTGTTTATCACTTATAATATATATCATAAGAGTATTGATAAATCAACAAAATAAAACAGCAATAAACCACTCTGAACTAATAAAGAAACCGGCTATCTAAGGGGTGATAGCCGGTTGGGGTAGGGGTAGGGAATCAAGAGAAAACAACTTTATCAAACAATCTTCCGAACTGCAAGCAATTTCTTTGTGCTATACATTTTGAAACAAACGGAGTTATTTTGATTTCCACCAAGCACGACAAGATACCCTGTGCTAGCGTCAATGTGGTCAAAAAAAGCAACGTGACTTTGCCAGTCTTGCGGGGTTTTTCGATAGAAAATAACTATATCGCCATAGGTTATATTTTCAAGATTTGATTCCGTGCCGAACGATTTAAATGAAACGGCAGCAGCGGTTATTTTATCGCAATTATAACCGGCTTCCATCAATACAGTTTTCGCAAAGGCCGAACACCAAGCCACCTCGTCATTAGGTGGCATTCCAATCGTGGAAAGAAAACGATTGATTATTTCATTAGACTCTTTGTTTGGAATCTCCGTCGTGCCTAAATAGCTTTTTGCAATATCCATGTGCTTAAAATAATTCATTACCATTCTCCGTTATCTTTATTGAAGATAATCGAACCTAAGTTTTGAGCGCTTTGGGCTCCTAAATAAACACCACCTATTTTCCACATTGCATCTAAACAAACGGAAGCCAATTCAGGCTTAATGAATAGAGTAATAAATAAAGCAACCTCAATCCCAACGGCAAAAAAGAATTTTCTAAATCCAGGTTTAAATGCTTTTTTGATTTTTGTCATTGTCATTGTATTCTTTCACGGCTAAAGTCAGATTTTTAATCGTTTCTTTTAGCTCTTTAAATTCACCATTCATTTTAGGCATTGTCTTTAAAATGTCGTCAACTCTTCCGTGAATCTTTTCCATGGAATGCCTGCATTCATTCTGTTGAAGCGTGCATTTTTTTCCCATTGTTTCAAGTACAAAGTTTTTCGTTGACTCACTTGCCTCCGTTTTGATTTCACTTTTTAACTTGAAATAAAGGCCAAACAATCCTAAAAGAGTTACTGTAATAACACCTATTGCCGACGTGATAGAAGTCACTTCCAACCCTCCTTGGTTGTCAAGCTTTTTCGTTCAATTATATTTTGCAACTCAAAACAGTTATCTGAAAACCGTTATCTTGGTTATTCCCATTATGATCAGTGATTTGAACAGTCCAGCAGCTATTTACACCATCATATATTACCCTTAGCATCGCAGGAGTCCCTAATAAAGTTATTAAAAAGATTACATCATCCGGTGAATAATGTGGATAACAAACTGACGCTTCAAAATAATGAGGCGGCTTTATTTGATAAATGCCAGTAGCGCTTTTTCTAGAATACCAGTTATTATACTCGCCGGTTACGGATACGGGAAAAGCCATACCAGCTTTATAAATAACAGCTTGACTTACTCCGTCAATATCTTCTGCTAATTCCCTGGAAATCGCGCTTGTACTAGCGTTAGCGCTCGATGTGATGTTTACCGAGAACGACGCCAAACACCATGTTATTGTATCCGCTAAAAGCGGTTTAGTTATTGCTTCATTGGGCAAATCATGAGTACCATCGGTGTTATGTTCCTTTGTTTCAATTTCACCGATCCACCCGACATCAGGAGACGAAAAAACTTTTTTGACTACATTTGATATGGATACAGAATCAACGTTAGAATTTAAAAACTCTAGCGGCCCCACTCCCGTTGATTCGATTCTTAGTGCATCAAGATTAACTTTAAGTCTGTGAATAATCCAATTTTCGTTGATCCCATAATGTACCCCGTTTGTCTGCATTGCAGCGGTACTAAATGCGCCCAATACGCCACTATTTACATTAACGTTGTCAAGCGTTATTCCATCATTATCATATAAAAACATTATGCCGGTTTTGGCAGTTGCTAAGGTGGTTGCATAAATGTTTACATTTTCAAGGTTACAATTGCTAGTGTTTCCAAAAAGAACAACGCCGCTTGTCGTTGTTTGATGTGCAGTTATTCTATCGGCGTATATTTCAGCATTTTGCAACGTTGCATTTACTATCGTTACATCAAGATTAACCGCCAGGTCCGTTATGCAAGCACAGTCTGAATTATCAACGTTGACCAATTTGCAAGCAGTAGCACTTTTTAAAGTATCGATCTTGTATGTATTGCCGGCGTTCGCACCACTATTAAACGTAACCAACGAACCAACGCCGCTATCGTATAAATCGGCACCTGCAATTGTTAGCTCGTTTGAGTTATCAATTGACCCGATAACTGAATTAAGGCCGCAAATAGAAAACATATCTCCTAATTGGTTTGATTTTAAATCACCAACTTTTAAATATGTTCCCTTACAATTTAAAGTTACATTAGATGGAATTTTTAGATTAACGGGGGTTTCGTCGTAAAACTGAAAACCAGTTAAATCATAAGTACCGCCACCGGCTTGATTTAATTCTGACAAATCAAGCTGAAGTTGCAAATAATATTTTTCATCGCTCGTTACAAGATACATTTTTTGCAGAGTATAAACTGCACTTATATCAATGCAACAATAAGCCAAAACTGATTGCGTATCACGGTCAAAAACCGGATTAGTTAAAATGTTTTCGATATAATCAAAATCAGGGTCTAGCGAAGTTGAGTCAAGGTTTAAAACGATTGCATCCCACCGATAATAGACGGACGCGGAATTATTGAGCGAAGCGACATTTGGACTAGGACAAGTTAAATTAAAATCAACGCTTATTGAGTTGACGTTAACCCGCTGCCCGCTTGCCGCAAAATAGCTTCCAGGCGCAACGGTATATAATCCAGCAGCAGATCCCAACGAAACGGCAAGGCCCGAAATAACACCGCTTACAACATCCTCTAATAGATAATCATAAAACTCTAACCATTCGCCGGTAAACCGCTGAATGAAGTTCATAAATTCATACGGCGGTTCCTCGACTATCCATCCCGCTGCTATTTTACCTAGCGGGGGCACTTCAATTTCGACCCCTACCGTTCCGGCAGTACACCAAAACGGGTAGTAATCAGGGCGTTCGATATAAGGAAAACTCATATTAAACCTCTATAAAATATAAGCGAAAATTCCGCCTATTCCGGTTAATCCATATTCGCCAAAACCAGTTGTTGAACCAACAACATGATGACTCACTGAACTAAATCTAAAAGCCCCGCTTGCGGCTATTATAACATATAATTTAATTCCGCCGCCCTTTGTTTTTTGCATCAATTCCTTAACTAAAGACTTCGATAATGTCGGCGCGGTATTAGCAGTTAAGATAACACTTGCGGGGAAGTATTCTCTATTTAAAACAGCGGTCGATTTTGTCAATGCTTTTAAGACAGCATTCAATCTATCGCCTTCACCCTTTGATCTTAGAACAGTTACAACAACTAATAACGTAGTTTTATAATCAGCATCGCTTAACCCATTGCGAGCAAAGCCAAGAAGATTCCCATAAATATCATCTATGTTTATTCCCTCGATATCGTCAAGCCGAACACCTTCAATTAAATCATAAATTATATCTTCTAATTCCTGCGAACGATTAGCGAAAATCTCAACTGTTTGTAGAAATTTAGGTTTATCTTTAAACGGAGTTGTTACCCGTTTTTTTGCATCTATGACATGAGTTATTATTTTATCAGTCATTTAAACAGTTCCGTCTATTTCGACAGTTATCCGGCTTGAATCAAATTTAAACTGTTGATAGGATAAGCAGGAAATATTAACAACCCCTAACGCGGGATAAGTCAACCCGGTAAGAACCGCGTTCAATGTCCATATGCCAGATGTTAAATTAATCGGGGTACTGTAATCATGAAGCAATAAAGCTTTTCCAATTTCTTGAATAATCAACGAGTGAACAATAATGTTATTGGCAATATCAATTTGATTTCCAGTTGCGGAAACCGTAGAATCTAAAGTTACGTTTAAACCATTTGCGGATGCAAATTCATAGCCAGCATACAACGATTCGATCTTTAATGTTGAGCCTACAATGCTAGGTGCTATCGGCATATTCGCGGCAAGATTTATAACGTTAATTAGTCCATTAACAATTTCGCTAGCAGTTGCAGCCGCGCTAGATGTATATGAGTAAGTAACCCCATTTATTTCAATCGTATATGTGAATAAGTTAGCGACGGTGAAGCCATAAATATTTACTTGCTTTGTTCCCTGATTAAAATCAGCGGTAACAGTTAGTTTAACATGCATCCAGATATCTAAATCTTGCGGTCGATCATAATAAATATTATGATCATTTAATTCATTGTCGGTTACTACTGTTAAATCACTTCCGTAAGTCTGGATTCCACTTGCCTTTGCTTCCCATATCATCGACGCGACGGCTTCATCTAATCCGCCGCGCACAATACAATGCACGGAATGAGGCGGACGGCCTTCGCTGTCAATAGAATCAGTCTCGTTTTCGATTACTAAACAATCGGTAACATTTGCAACATCATCCAACAATCTAGACTGTAATGCCGGAGTTGTCCCGGCTCCAATTACTTGTAAACTTTCAAGGCGTCTTACCCTCAGATCGCCGTCCGATTCGATTACATCCCCTAATTCTTCATCAGCCGTATTAACAATTGAGGTCCAACCGCTAACCGTTGACATTTTTTGAGATAGCTTGCCAAGAGGCGCATGAACTTTCCCGGAATTTAAAGCGGTCCAAGTATCGTTAATAATCCCGGATACGGGGAAATGTTGAAAAGTTGTACTTCTGAATATATCACCTGTACCAATAACCGCCGCCCTTGTCCCTACCGGAACAATTGTACCAGATATCCCGGTTAAAGTAACTGGCACGGTCGAATAACTAGCGGGGTGCCTTTGAATCAAAAGAAGATTGCAAATGTTATCAAGAGATAATCCAACAGAATTATTTGGATTAAGTGAATCATATAAATCCTGGAGCAACTCCCACAACAAAGATTCTCTTTCTGCCAAGATTGAAATCAATTGGCCTAATGCGGAATCTGCTGTTGTGATAATTGTTTCGCCAAAAATAGGCGATGCTTCAAACGCTAATGCGATTTCTGCATTTATTTCTTGCAAGGTTTTTCTAGTAAATCCATTCGCAGTTAATCCATAAGTCATTTAAAAGACCTCTGTAATTGAGACTATTTCATCGGTACTTGTCAAGCAACTAAATGAAACTGTTAGCTCTCTACTTTCATCATCGATAGAATAATCAATATCATCATTTAATTTAATAATTCCAGGACAACTTAAAATAGTTGAAACAAAGGCTGCGTTAATCACGACCATATTTAAAAAACTATTTCCTAGAATATATTGATAATACGGAGTCCCGAATTTTACATCTAAAAACCATTCTCCCATGAATGTTTTAAGCCGAATTAAGAGCCGTTGCCTAATAACGTCTGTACCTTCAATGATGGATAATCCGCCGTCATCGAAGGACAAATCACCGCCTAAATCTAATCCTAAATCTTTCATCCAATTCCTACTGTATCTGATAAACACGCAGTTAGCAAGGCAGTTAATGTTGTAATATCCCCAGGAGTCGCCGTTCCTGCGTTAACCCATGCCGCAACTGTTGCGATTATTGTATCAATAAAAACCTTTGTGTCCTTAATTGCCATTGTGTCGCCGCCAACAACAGACTCAGCAGTTGCGCCAACTCCCACCATTCCGCCAATTAGGGATAGCGGCATATCTGCGTTGATAACGATTGAATCACCGCTAACGGCCACACTCGGCGCTGTTACGTTAACCGCTGCATTGCTTTCAATTGCAATATTTCCAGTTTTGTCTATCGTTATTACACCATGATTTGATTCGCTGGTAAAACCAACTTGCAACTTATTTTCATACTTTGATAACGGTGGAAACAAAAACGGGAAAATTCCAGGAATTGCAATCGTATCGTTTAAGTTATTGCTTCTTGTATCGCCACTATCGACCGGATCAATATTAGCATTGTTTAAAAATGAATCAATTGATCTGTCAGTAACTAGTAGCAAAACCATGTCATCAATTGCGACCGGCAAACTAATATAAAAATTCGTAGTTCTAAAAGTAAAGACCGGGATGCTAAATAATATCGGTAAATCTTGCGCCTTTGGAATGTTGCCAGTTGGCAAAATTTCTTTTATCAAAGGTTGAATATTCACCGTACCATCATCATTAACAGCGGTTATTTTCCCAACGGTTGCCGTTCGTACATTCTTAATAGCTCGCAAAATAGCTATCTCTATTAAGCCCGCTATCGATGAACTATTTTTTTGAACCGTTTGACTCATTATGCCGTTCCGTAGTTATCAAATAATGGAAATTCAAGCAAACCATAAGGATTATCACAAGTGCATTTTGTGTACCAATCGTTGCCATTAGTATCACCTGAGATAACTGCTTTGATTATTCGATATTTTCCCATAGTATTTAGCGATTTTACATTGACACCAACAAGCGGTTTTAATTTTGGATTTAACAATGTTGTAAACTCACAACCGCCATTATCTAATAACTCAACTTCCCCGATTAATCCAGTTGAATTATTTACCTCAATTGGAAAATCGCCGTTATCACCATTAACTGAAAAAACATCAACCATTGAATTATCTATTGTCCATAATAACCCAAATCGAGCGCAAATGTTATTTAAATTTTCAGCGGTTAAACCAAATACCGCTGTCGGTCGATTGTATCCAGAGAATGGAATTTCGGGAGTTATTGTACCTGGAAGTTGGCTAGTTGCAAGTCCAAGATTCAACCCTAATTTATAAGCAATCGACGACGATAAAAATAACTGTTTGCCATGTAATTTGCTTTTACGACGATTAACAAATTGGCCGGTAAGCGCGGAAAAAAGAGAATTTATTATCACCGAACCGTTATCATCTTTTGGAGAAGTCCCGTTGAAGGTTGACTCTGTGTAGGCTATAACACCATCCGCCGCGTTGATTTTAGTGGCACGATCAACCCCGCTTTTTGCCGCTTTCGCCGATGTAATATCACCGCTTGCAAAAACCTCTAGTTCGGTTTTTCCGTAGCTTGCCGACAAAGAAATGGTATCGCCATAAAGTTGAATCTTATTTATATTATCTTTACTTAAGTTAAATATTTCGACTTCTATAATATCCGGGCTGGATTCGGCGGTTTTTTCGCAACTGAAACGAGTATGCAGCCCGGTTAAATCAAGAGGGGGCTTGTTGCCTTGATCAACCTTTATTTCGAAATTTCTATTAAATAAAAATGCCATTTATTCAACCGTTAATTCTGCGTATAATAACCTAAATCTTTTGCCATAACCCAAATTGTCCCTACTAGGATCATCGTTTTTTCCTAACGTATCGATAATAAATAATGATCCACTTGGGGAGCTAGTTGCAACATAGTTCTTATTTATCAAAACTCCGGTTAACATTCTCATCCCAGTAAAGATATCATTATTTGATCTGTCTTTTAAGTTGAGTGTCCATTGACCTAATCTTGTGTTATAATAACATTCCACATTATAGGAAACGCCACTTAACGTAACCGTTGCGGTTAAGATTGCATTTACCCACTTAAGCGGAAATTCGATTATTGCACTTTCATCGATTGTTACACTTGCACTTGAGAAAATACCCATTTATTTAATCCAAATATGAAATGCCAATTTGACCAACAAATAACGCTGCTGCAATTATTAAATCAGCGCTAGGGGGTGAAGATAAAACCATTCCTAGCGTATATGGAAAAGCCGCTATATCTAAATCAGTCGTTCCCATACCATATTCTATCAATGTAATTTCTCGCAATTTTGCCGAAAACTGAAACGACTTTCCAACCGCTGCATTAACCGGAACATCTAAATTTTCGATTTGCATCGAAGGAAAAAGTTTTCTTGATGTAATAACATCGAACGGCAAGCCGGTTTTCATCAAAGTTAACATCGCCTCATAAGCTAACAGCGAGGGTGAAAGTTTACCGGTCAGTTGTGTAAAAGATGATGCACCTAATGTTAACCCGGATAAATAACTAATCGGGGAGTCTGAAACTATCCCATCAATGGATAATGCAACCGGGTTAAATTGTACGTTGTCTGAAACATCCTGAAAGTTTCCGTTTGATGTTTGCACCGGATGATTGGTTATTGTATTAGAGAATGCATGGGTTTCAGTTATTGATGCATCTAATGTTAAATAAGCTGGCATAAATAGCTGCTTAACGCTTCCGTCGGCTAGCCTATCCCGGAATTGTACGTTTGTCGGTGGATTCAAAACTAACGCTAATGACATTAGGCAACCCCCAATAATCCTAATTTAATTCTAAGGTCATTAGCGATTTTAGTAGTTATCTCATTAGCTAATGAGTCTTGATTAGCTGCAATTGTATTCACAACTGCGCTTGGATCATTGCTTGCTATAGTGTATTCGTTTTTAACATTAATTTCAAACTTATTATTTGCGCTATTTCCAGAACCGCTAGAAATCCCGCTCATATTAGGAACTAAAAAACTAGGGATAGAAGCAAACTTTTGCATAAGACCAAACATTGCCGCTTGTTCCGTTCCGGTTGTATCCGGTACGGTTGTTTCTATATCAATCTTATCTTTCAAAAACGGAATCTTGTTTTTAAGTTTTGTCAAGCCGTCTTTTATTTTTTTAATACTACCGGTTAACGTATCGCTCAAAAACTTATAAACGTATTTTGCAACGCTCTTTAAAGCGTTCTTTACTTTTGACCAAATACCTTTAAAAAATAATCTTATCTTATCCCAATTTTTAATTATTAACGCAATTGGAAATGAGACTAAATATAACCAGTTTTTCTTTAGCCAAACAAATGCAAATCCAAATGCTTTAACAATCATTGACCAAATGAAAGCAAAGAACTTTTTGATTTCAGCCCAATGATAAACAATTAATGCAACTGGAAATGAAACAAGATATAACCAATTATCCATGATCCAAACAATTGCATTTAAAAACGCCTTTTTTGCCGACAAATAAGCACCAACAAAAAACGCTGCAATCTTATCCCAATTCTTGTAAACAAAATAAGTGATAATTCCAACAACCGCGATTATCGCAATAGGGATTAAAAACATTTGGACTTGCGCCCATAATGCCGAAATCCCAACAAGCCGATACGCTAAAGCCAACCCCTTTAATACCTTAATAAAAAGGATTATTTTACCAATTGCGCTAACCATAAAACCAGTAGCAATTAAAACCGGCCCAATTGCGGCCACTAGCAATCCCCATTTAACAATAGCGTCAACTGATTCTTTATCCATCCTTGACATTTTATCCGCCAAGTCGGCAAACTTCCCGATGATTTTAGAGAAGGAATCTAAAAGCGGACCGCCTAAAACTTCGGTGATATCTGCAAATCTTTCTTTTAATTTCCGCGTTTTCATTTCCAAGCTGGCGGAGTTTTCGGCGGAAAAATTCATGACATCTTTTGCTTGACGCATAACAACGTTAAACCTGACCCTTGCCGCGGATGCAGCGTCAAGCGTTTCGACAGAACCCTTTAGGCCCATCCTCTCCCGTTCCTC